>ERZ1643250.20-NODE-20-length-300147-cov-18.593615_pt1 | contig 300147 bp, 271 predicted proteins | sample MGYA00579262_ERZ1643250 | MGnify/ENA primary metagenome ERZ1643250 (study PRJEB29033, sample SAMEA4952265) | chicken gut metagenome | biome: Broiler Chicken; feature: Gastrointestinal Tract; material: Caecum | place: Ireland | collected 2018 | study: Broiler... | reverse complement strand
TCAGATGGTTCATCCCCTTTGGTCGAAAGACCGGAGGGGATGACTTGTTTTATACCATACCCTGTTTAACAAGGATTCCCGACCACCTCTTTCTTGGTTCATCCGGTATATTCCAGATTCAACCTTCAGTTTTCCGGCTTTATCATAATTATGTCTTTGATGTATTATCAGGCTCCTTATCTTTGCCGTTGCCTTAAAAGATGAAACGTGAAGATAAATGTGTCCGTATCGTCATATCCTTTACTTTTTGACGATTCTTTTCTTGATAATGAACAGTTTTCTTCCTCTTTTCTCTTTTATTATCAGATTGAATTTTGTACTTTTGGCGAGAATCTGATAAGAAACACTTAGATATTATAATATAAACTTCTAAATAGTCCGTGAATATGGAAAACAAAATTCAAGAGTTGACCGATAAGATTTATCGTGAAGGCGTGGAAAAAGGTAATGAAGAGGCCCGCCGTCTTATTGCGAATGCTCAGGAAGAAGCTAAAAAAATTGTTGAAGATGCCCATAAAGAAGCTGAATCAATTATTGCCTCCTCTCGTAAATCTGCCGACGAACTGACAGAAAACACCAAATCAGAACTGAAACTTTTTGCCGGTCAGGCTGTGAATGCTTTAAAATCGGAAATAGCCACTATGGTGACTGACAAGATTGTGACTGCACCGGTAAAGGAGTTTGCACAAAATAAAGATTTTCTGAATGCATTTATCGTAGCTCTGGCTTCTAAATGGAGTGTAGACGAACCGATTATCATCTCAACTTCTGATGCGGAGTCTTTGAAAAAGTATTTTGCTGCCAATGCTAAAGCATTGTTAGATAAAGGTGTTACCATAGAACAAGTGAATGGCATAAAGGCATTGTTTTCCGTATCTCCTGCAGACGGTTCATATAAAGTGAATTTCGGAGAAGAGGAATTTATGAATTACTTTAAAGCATTCCTGCGTCCTCAGTTGGTAGAAATGTTATTCTAAAGGGATGCGTTATGAGTAAATATTATTACTTGGTAGCCGGTTTGCCGGAACTCACACTTGAGGACAGCAAGCTGAGCTATACAGTAGCTGATTTTAAAACGGAAATTTACACGGGCTTGTCAGTTTCAGATCAGAAATTGATTGATCTGTTTTATTTGAAGTTTGACAATGCTAATGTGCTGAAGCTCTTGAAAGATAAGGAAGCCGCTATTGATACTCGGGGAAATTTTTCCGCGGAGGAACTGGCGGAATATATTTCTACCCTTAAAGAGGGAGGAGAAGTCAGTGCCAAGGAGTTTCCCGCTTATCTTGCTACTTTCATTTCCGCTTATTTTAATACTCCGGCAGAGAATGCTGTTTTATTGGAAGATCATCTGGCTGCACTTTATTATGATTATGCGATGAAGTGTGGAAATAAGTTTGTGGCTTCCTGGTTCGAATTTAATCTCACTATTAACAATATTCTCGTAGCATTGACTGCGCGTAAATATAAATGGGATGTTGCCTGCAATATTGTGGGTGATACGGAGATCTGTGAGGCATTGCGGACTTCCGGAGCCAGAGATTTCGGACTGTCGGGCGAAGTGGACTTTCTTGACCAGTTGGTGAAAATCAGCGAAATAACAGAACTGGTGGAACGTGAGAAAAAGCTGGATGCTTTGCGGTGGAACTGGATGGAAGATGCTATCTTCTTCGATTATTTCACAATCGAACGTATTTTTGCTTTTCTGTTGAAACTGGAAATGATTGAACGTTGGATCTCTCTGGATAAGGAAAGAGGCAATCAATTGTTCCGAAGTATCATAGAGTCACTGAAGAATGAAGTGCAGATTCCTGCTGAATTCAGGTAATACTGCCAAACTCGGATAAATAAACTAAAAAAATATATGGCAACAAAAGGAACTGTTAGTGGCGTTATTGCCAACATGGTGACCCTCGTCGTTGATGGGCCGGTAGCTCAGAATGAGATCTGTTATATCTCAACCGGCGGAGACAAATTAATGGCGGAGGTGATTAAGGTCGTAGGTACACATGTATATGTCCAGGTGTTCGAAAGTACTCGTGGACTGAAAGTGGGAGCCGAGGCCGAATTTACCGGACACATGCTTGAAGTGACTTTAGGTCCCGGTATGTTATCAAAGAATTATGATGGTCTGCAAAACGACCTTGATAAGATGGATGGAGTATTCCTGAAGAGAGGACAATATACTTATCCGTTGGATAAAGGAAGTGTATGGCATTTTGTTCCCCTTGTCAGTGTGGGGGATAAAGTGGAAGCATCTGCCTGGTTAGGACAGGTGGACGAGAACTTCCAGCCATTGAAGATTATGGTGCCTTTCACTCAGAAAGGTGTTTGCACGGTGAAGTCGATTGTTCCCGAAGGCGATTACAAGATTGAAGATGTGGTTGCCGTTTTGGTGGACGAAGAAGGAAATACCGTTGAAGTGAATATGATCCAGAAATGGCCGGTGAAGCGGGCTATGACGAATTATAAAGAAAAACCGCGTCCGTTCAAGTTGCTTGAAACCGGTGTGCGTGTGATCGATACTGTCAATCCGATAGTGGAAGGCGGTACCGGATTTATTCCCGGTCCGTTCGGTACGGGTAAGACGGTACTTCAGCATGCCATTTCAAAACAGGCCGAAGCCGATATCGTGATTATCGCTGCTTGTGGGGAGCGTGCAAATGAAGTTGTGGAAATCTTTACCGAATTTCCGGAATTGGTGGACCCGCACACGGGACGTAAGCTGATGGAGCGTACCATTATTATCGCAAATACATCGAACATGCCGGTAGCAGCGCGTGAAGCTTCTGTGTATACGGCCATGACGATTGCCGAATACTATCGTGCCATGGGATTGAAAGTCCTGCTGATGGCAGACTCCACTTCCCGTTGGGCGCAGGCATTGCGTGAGATGTCGAACCGTATGGAGGAGTTGCCCGGACCGGATGCATTCCCGATGGACTTGTCCTCAATCATTTCTAACTTCTATGGCCGTGCAGGCTACGTGAAACTGAATAACGGCGAGAGCGGTTCTATTACCTTTATCGGTACAGTATCACCTGCCGGTGGTAACTTGAAGGAGCCGGTGACAGAGAACACCAAGAAGGTAGCCCGTTGTTTCTATGCTCTGGAGCAGGATCGTGCCGATAAGAAGCGTTATCCGGCTGTAAATCCGATCGATTCTTATTCCAAGTATATCGAATATCCTGAATTTGAAGCATACATTGCCGAGCATATCAATGATGAGTGGATCGGTAAGGTGAACGAAATCAAAACTCGCTTGCAACGCGGTAAGGAGATTGCCGAGCAGATCAATATCCTGGGTGATGACGGTGTACCGGTAGAGTATCACGTAATCTTCTGGAAGTCCGAGTTGATAGACTTCGTTATCTTGCAGCAGGATGCGTTCGACGAGATTGATGCCGTGACTCCGATGGAGCGTCAGGAGGCTATCTTGAATATGGTGATAGACATCTGTCATACGGAATTTGAGTTTGATAACTTTAATGAGGTTATGGATTACTTCAAGAAGATGATTAACATCTGCAAGCAAATGAACTATTCGAAGTTCAAGTCGGAACAATATGAAGGTTTCCAGAAGCAATTGGAGGAGTTGGTTGCCGAGAGAAGTGTCAAATAGTAGATTGAAACTAAATTGTAAATAATAACATGGCTACAAAAGCATTTCAAAAAATATATACTAAGATTACTCAGATTACCAAGGCCACCTGTTCGCTGAAAGCTACAGGGGTAGGATATGATGAGTTGGCCACTGTGAATGGTAAACTGGCTCAGGTTGTAAAGATTGCCGGTGACGAAGTGACTTTGCAGGTGTTTGAGGGTACGGAAGGTATCCCGACCAATGCCGAAGTTGTATTTCTGGGTAAATCGCCTACGCTGAAAGTGAGCGAGCAACTGGCCGGACGTTTTTTCAACGCTTTCGGTGATCCTATCGACGGAGGACCGGAGATCGAAGGGCAGGAGGTACCGATCGGAGGGCCGTCTGTAAACCCGGTACGGCGTAAACAGCCTTCCGAGCTGATTGCAACCGGTATCGCAGGTATCGACTTGAACAATACACTGGTTTCCGGTCAGAAGATTCCGTTCTTCGCCGATCCCGACCAACCGTTCAACCAGGTGATGGCTAACGTGGCGTTACGTGCAGAAACAGATAAGATTATTCTGGGCGGTATGGGTATGACAAACGATGACTACCTGTATTTCAAGAATGTATTTTCCAATGCCGGTGCGCTCGACCGTATCGTCAGTTTCGTAAATACCACGGAGAACCCTCCGGTAGAACGTTTGCTGGTACCGGATATGGCTTTGACTGCGGCTGAATATTTCGCAGTACAGCACAATCAGAAAGTATTGGTTCTGCTGACCGATATGACTTCGTATGCCGATGCTTTGGCTATCGTGTCAAACCGTATGGACCAGATTCCTTCGAAAGATTCTATGCCGGGTTCGCTCTATTCGGATCTTGCCAAGATCTACGAAAAGGCTGTACAGTTCCCCGATGGCGGCTCCATCACGATTATTGCCGTGACTACATTGTCCGGTGGTGATATTACGCATGCTGTGCCGGATAATACAGGCTACATCACCGAAGGACAGTTGTTCCTGCGCCGTGACAGTGACATCGGTAAGGTTATTGTCGATCCGTTCCGTTCATTGTCCCGTCTGAAACAGTTGGTAACCGGTAAGAAAACCCGTAAAGACCATCCGCAGGTGATGAATGCTGCCGTGCGTTTGTATGCCGATGCCGCTAATGCCAAGACTAAATTGGAAAATGGTTTCGACCTGACCAACTATGACGAACGTACTTTAGCTTTTGCCAAAGATTACTCCAATCAGTTGCTGGCCATCGACGTCAATCTGGATACGACCGAAATGCTCGATGTAGCCTGGGGACTGTTCGGCAAATACTTCCGTCCGGAAGAAGTAAATATCAAGAAGGAACTGGTAGATCAGTATTGGAAAAAATAGTAAATAAACGAGATGGCTATAAAGTTTCAATATAACAAAACCTCCCTTCAGCAGCTTGAGAAGCAACTGAAAGTGCGGGTACGTACTCTCCCGATTATCAAAAACAAGGAGAGTGCCCTTCGCATGGAAGTGAAGCGCTGTAAAAGCGAAGCTGCCGATCTGGAGGAAAGGCTGGAAAAACAAATCCAGGCTTATGAAGCCATGTTCGCACTTTGGAATGAGTTTGACACCTCATTGATAAAAGTAAATGATGTTCATCTTGGTGTCAAGAAGATAGCCGGTGTACGGGTGCCTTTGCTCGAAAATGTGGATTTCGAGATCCGTCCGTACAGTCTGTTTAATGCTCCTAAGTGGTATGCCGACGGTATACACCTGCTTAAGGAGTTGGCACATACCGCTATAGAGCGTGAGTTTACGCTGGCCAAGTTGGGCTTGTTAGAACATGCGAGGAAAAAGACCACTCAGAAAGTGAATCTTTTTGAGAAGGTTCAGATACCGGGGTATCAGGATGCTTTGCGCAAGATCAAACGATTCATGGAAGATGAAGAAAATTTGTCTAAGTCGTCGCAAAAGATTCTGAAGTCACAGCAGGAAAAAAGGAAGGAGGCAGAAGCATGATTACGAAAATGAAGAAACTCACGTTCCTGGTTTATCATAAGGAGTACGAAGATTTCCTGAACAGTCTTCGTGAACTCGGAGTGGTCCATATTGTAGAGAAGCAGCAGGGAGCGGCGGAGAATGTCGAACTGCAAGATAATATTCGTCTTTCTGCCCGTTTGGCCGCCGCATTGAAGTTGCTTCAGAACCAGAAGCACGAGAAGGATGCGGTCATTGCTGCCAATGGCGGTAGTGCCGAACGTGGTTTGCAGGTGCTCGATGAAATAGATGCCTTGCAGACCGAACACAGTAAACTGTTGCAACAGCAGCAAACCTGTGGCAAGGAGAAAGACGCTTTGGAGGCTTGGGGCAACTTTGAGCCGGAAGGCATACAGCGTTTGAAAGATGCCGGTTATGTAGTCGGCTTCTATACCTGCTCCGAAGGTAACTACAAGGAAGAATGGGAAGCGGAATACAACGCTATGATCATCTGCCGCATATCCTCAAAAGTCTTTTTCATCACCGTGACCAAGGACGGGGAGGAAGTCGATCTGGATGTAGAGCAAGCTAAACTGCCATCGCAGTCACTGGCCCAGCTCGAGGCGCAATATGCGAATACAGAGACCGCACTTGAAGAGAATGAAAAGAAGTTGGTCGCTTTGTCCGAAACCGATATCCCTTCGCTGAAGGAGGCTTTGAAACAGGTGCAGACTGAAATAGAATTTTCAAAAGTCGTATTGAGTACAGAGCAGACTGCGGGTGACAAATTGATGTTGCTCGAAGGATGGGCCCCTGCTACCAGCAAGGTAGAGATAGAGGCTTATCTGAACGATGCACACATTTATTATGAGATCACAGATCCGACACCGGAAGACAACGTGCCGATCGAACTGAATAACAAAGGTTTCTTTGCCTGGTTCGAGCCCATTTGCAAACTCTACATGTTGCCCAAGTATAATGAACTGGACCTGACCCCGTTCTTTGCCCCGTTCTTTATGATCTTTTTCGGGCTCTGCCTGGGAGATTCCGGTTATGGATTATTCCTGTTTGTAGGAGCTACGGCTTATCGTCTATTGGCGAAAAAACTGAGTCAGTCGGCTAAATCGATCATTTCGCTGATTCAGATACTGGCAACTTCCACTTTCTTCTGCGGATTGCTGACCGGGACTTTTTTCGGAGCCAATATTTACGATCTGCCCTGGCCGTTCATCCAGCGCCTGAAGAGTGCCGTTTTCATGGATAATAATGACATGTTCCAGCTCTCACTGATTCTGGGTGCGGTACAGATCTTGTTCGGCATGGTACTGAAAGCTGTCAATCAGACTATCCAGTTTGGCTTCAAGTATGCCATTGCTACAATCGGATGGATCATCCTCTTGCTATCGTTAGCCTTCTCGGCACTGTTGCCGAAAGTGATGCCGATGGGAAGTACGGTTCATTTGATCATCATGGGTATTGCCGGCGTTATGATTTTCCTGTTCAACAGTCCGGGGAAGAACATCTTCCTGAATATCGGGCTGGGCTTATGGGATTCTTATAACATGGCGACAGGTCTGTTGGGCGACGTTCTGTCATACGTCCGTTTGTTCGCTCTGGGATTGTCGGGAGGTATCCTTGCCGGCGTATTCAATAGTTTGGCAGTGGGCATGAGTCCGGACAATGTGATTGCCGGCCCCATTGTGATGGTATTGATTTTTGTAATCGGCCATGCCATCAATATCTTTATGAATGTGCTCGGAGCCATGGTTCATCCTATGCGTCTGACCTTCGTGGAGTTTTTCAAGAATTCCGGTTACGAAGGTGGTGGCAAAGAGTACAAACCATTCAGAAAATAAAAAGAAATTAATAGAATAATAAATTAAAAAATAAAATTAAGATTATGGAAATGAATTTGTTTATTGCTTACATTGGCATCGCGGTTATGGTTGGTTTGTCAGGCATCGGAAGTGCTTACGGAGTGACTATTGCAGGTAACGCTGCTATCGGCGCATTGAAGAAAAACGATAGTGCATTCGGTAACTTCCTCGTACTGACAGCTCTTCCGGGTACACAGGGATTGTATGGTTTCGCAGGTTACTTTATGTTCCAGACTATTTTCGGTATCCTTACTCCGCAGATTACCGCCATTCAGGCTTCTGCCGTTTTGGGTGCGGGTATTGCTCTCGGATTGGTGGCTCTGTTTTCCGCTATCCGTCAGGGACAGGTTTGCGCCAATGGTATTGCAGCCATCGGACAAGGCCACAATGTATTCAGCAACACATTGATTCTTGCTGTGTTCCCCGAACTTTATGCTATCGTGGCATTGGCTGCTACCTTCCTTATCGGTAGTGCGCTTGCATAAACTAATGATTTATAAAAAACACTTAAGCGTTTTCGACAGAACGTTTAAGTGTTTTCTGAAAAGACTTAAGCGTTTTCCGAAAACACTTAAGTCTTTTTTTATGCTCTGAAATCTCGTTGTAAACGCTTGTTTGTGCTATTTTGCTTATATTTTTTGCATAAAGCATTATTTTTCAATAAATAATGCGTACTTTTGCACCTGCGTAATAAAAAGAGTTTTAAACATTTATATGGTAAAAGATTTATTAACCCCCGATTATATCTTCGAAGCCAGTTGGGAAGTGTGCAACAAGGTAGGAGGAATTTATACTGTTTTGTCTACAAGGGCAAATACGTTGCAAACTAACTTCCGTGACAAATTATTTTTTATAGGGCCGGATGTATGGCAAGGAAAGGACAATCCCTTGTTTATAGAATCTGACAATCTTTGTGCGGCATGGAAAGAACATGCCCTCAAGAAAGATGACCTTTCTGTCCGTGTCGGACGTTGGAATATTCCGGGTGAACCCATTGTTATTCTCGTTGACTTTCAGCCTTTTTTTGAGAAAAAGAATGAAATCTATACTGAAATGTGGAATCACTTTCAAGTCGATTCATTGCATGCTTACGGCGATTATGACGAAGCATCCATGTTTTCGTATGCTGCCGGAAAAGTGGTGGAAAGCTTCTATCGCTACAACCTGACTGAAAATGATAAGGTCATTTATCAGGCACATGAATGGATGACCGGCCTGGGAGCACTGTATCTGCAATTGGCTGTTCCCGAAATAGGAACCATCTTCACCACCCATGCCACTTCTATCGGCCGTAGCATTGCCGGAAACGATAAACCTTTATATGACTATCTGTTTGCTTATAACGGCGATCAGATGGCACAGGAGCTGAATATGCAGTCGAAGCACTCGATTGAAAAGCAGACTGCGCATCACGTTGACTGCTTTACGACGGTGAGCGAAATCACCAACAACGAGTGTAAGGAACTGCTTGATAAAGCCGCCGATGTAGTATTGATGAACGGTTTCGAGGACGATTTCGTTCCTCAGGGAAGCGCTTTCACCGGTAAGCGCAAACGTGCGCGTGCATTGATGTTGAATGTGGCCAATAAGCTTCTGGGTACCCATATGGACGATGACACATTAATTATCGGCACCAGTGGACGTTACGAGTTTAAGAACAAAGGGATCGACGTGTTTCTGGAATCATTGAACCGTTTGAACCGGGACAAGGACCTGCAGAAGAACGTGCTGGCATTTGTCAATGTACCGGGTTGGGTGGGAGAGCCCCGCGAGGATTTGCAGACACGGCTGAAAAGCAAAGAAAAATTCGATACTCCGCTCGAAGTACCTTTCATTACCCATTGGCTGCATAACATGACCCACGACCAGGTTCTGGATATGCTCAAATATCTTGGTATGGGAAATCGTCCGGAAGATAAAGTGAAGGTGATTTTCGTTCCGTGCTATCTGGATGGAAAAGATGGAATCCTGAACAAAGAATATTATGATCTGATATTGGGAGAAGACTTGAGTGTCTATCCTTCTTATTACGAACCTTGGGGATACACTCCGCTTGAGAGTGTGGCATTCCGCGTACCTACTATTACAACAGACCTGGCAGGCTTCGGCCTTTGGGTGAACAGCCTGAAAAATCAGCATGGCATCGATAATGGGGTAGAGGTGTTACACCGTTCGGACTATAATTACTCAGAGGTAGCCGACGGTATCAAAGATACGATCGCACTGTTCTCGGGTAAAACAGATAATGAGGTGAAAGAGATCCGCAAACAAGCTGCGGCTGTGGCCGAACAGGCTCTATGGAAGCATTTCATCAAATATTATTACGAGGCTTATGACATCGCCTTGCGTAATGCCATGAAACGTCAACTAAACTAAGTATTTATTCATCAACAAGTAAACAATAACATTATGAAAATTAAAGTAAGTAATGTGAATACTCCGAATTGGAAGGAGGTAACTGTAAAGTCACGTGTTCCTGCGGAATTAGAGAAACTATCTGAACTGGCACGCAACATTTGGTGGGCGTGGAATTATGAAGCTACTGAACTCTTCAGAGACTTGGATCCGACTCTCTGGAAAGAAGCCGGTCAGAATCCTGTGCTTTTGCTTGAACGTATGAGTTACGAAAAACTGGAAGCTTTATCAAAAGATAAAGTAATCCTGAAACGCATGAACGACGTATATGCTAAATTTAGAGACTACATGGATGTGACGCCCGATAACAAACGTCCGTCAGTGGCTTACTTTAGCATGGAATATGGTTTGAATCATGTTCTTAAAATATATTCCGGTGGTCTGGGTGTATTGGCCGGTGACTATCTGAAAGAAGCTTCGGACAGTAATGTAGATCTGTGTGCAGTAGGTTTCCTGTATCGCTATGGTTACTTTACACAAACCCTGTCGATGGACGGACAGCAGATTGCCAATTACGAGGCACAGAACTTCGGACAACTCCCTATTGACCGCGTGACGGATGCAGACGGCAAACCGTTGGTAGTAGATGTGCCTTATATGGATTATTACGTACATGCAAATGTATGGAGAGTGAACGTAGGACGCGTTTCTTTGTATCTGCTCGATACAGACAATGAAATGAACAGCGAGTTTGACCGTCCTATCACTCACCAGCTGTACGGAGGTGACTGGGAAAACCGTTTGAAACAAGAGATCCTGCTGGGTATCGGCGGTATGCTGACACTGAAGGCATTGGGTATCAAAAAAGATATTTATCACTGTAACGAAGGACACGCCGCCCTGATCAATGTTCAGCGTATCTGCGATTATGTAGCTACCGGCCTGACTTTCAACCAGGCTATCGAGTTGGTTCGTGCATCTTCACTGTATACGGTTCACACTCCGGTGCCTGCCGGTCACGACTACTTTGACGAAGGCTTGTTCGGTAAATATATGGGCGGATATCCCGTTAAGATGGGTATCAGCTGGGACGACCTGATGGACCTTGGACGTAACAATCCGGGTGATAAGGGCGAACGTTTCTGTATGTCTGTATTTGCTTGCAACACTTCTCAGGAAGTGAACGGTGTAAGCTGGCTGCACGGAAAAGTTTCTCAGGAGATGTTCTCTTCTATCTGGAAGGGATACTTCCCCGAAGAGAGCCATGTGGGTTATGTAACCAATGGTGTACACTTCCCCACCTGGAGCGCTACCGAATGGAAACAGCTTTATGCTAAATACTTCAACGAAAACTTCCTGTACGATCAATCAAATCCGAAGATCTGGGAAGCTATCTATAATGTGCCCGATGAAGAGATCTGGAAGACTCGCGTGACGATGAAGAACAAGCTGGTGGATTATATCCGTAAGCAGTTCCGTGAAACGTGGTTGAAGAACCAGGGAGATCCTTCACGCATTGTATCGCTGTTGGACAAGATCAATCCGAATGCATTGCTGATCGGTTTCGGCCGCCGTTTTGCCACTTACAAACGTGCTCACTTGTTGTTCACCGATCTGGAACGCTTGTCTAAGATCGTTAACAATCCCGATTATCCGGTACAGTTCCTCTTCACAGGTAAGGCTCACCCGCACGATGGTGCAGGCCAGGGACTGATCAAGAGAATCGTTGAGATCTCTCAGCGTCCGGAATTCCTGGGTAAGATCATCTTCCTTGAAAACTACGATATGCAGTTGGCCCGTCGTCTGGTGACCGGAGTTGATATCTGGTTGAATACTCCGACCCGTCCGCTCGAAGCATCCGGTACATCGGGTGAGAAAGCGTTGATGAATGGTGTATTGAACTTCTCTGTACTCGACGGATGGTGGCTTGAAGGTTACCGCGAAGGTGCAGGTTGGGCATTGACCGAAAAACGTACTTATCAGAACCAGGAACATCAGGATCAGCTCGACGCAGCTACTATCTACAGTATCCTCGAAACAGAAATCCTGCCGCTGTATTATGCACGCAACAAGAAGGGATACTCTGAAGGCTGGATTAAGAGTGTGAAAAACTCGATCGCCCAGATCGCTCCTCACTATACCATGAAGCGTCAGCTCGACGATTACTACAGTAAGTTCTACTGCAAGGAAGCTAAACGTTTCAAAGAACTGTCTGCCAATGACAATGCAAAGGCAAAAGAGATAGCAGCCTGGAAAGAAGAAGTCGTTGCTAAGTGGGACTCTATCGAGATCGTTTCAAAAGAGAGGGAAGCAGACATTGCACAAGGCGATATCGAAAGCGGCAAAGAGTATACCATTACAGTTGTCGTTGACGAGAAAGGATTGAACGATGCAGTGGGACTGGAGTTGGTTACAACTTATACGACTCCGGAAGGCAAGCAGCATGTATATTCGGTAGAACCATTCAGTGTGATCAAGAAAGAAGGCGACCTGTATACATTCCAGGCTAAGCACAGCTTGTCGAATGCAGGAAGCTTTAAAGTGGCATACCGTATGTTCCCGAAAAATCAGGATCTGCCTCACCGTCAAGACTTCTGCTACGTACGTTGGTTCGTCTGATTGATGTAGAGTAAAGAGAGATTTACCAGATTTATTTTGAAGGGCTGTTTTGAAGTGTATACTGTCAAGACAGCCCTTTATTGCTTAAAGTCGATGTATTATGAGAAGGATTTTTATTTTTATTGCTTTTGCACTGTGCAGTTTGTGGCAATTGAGAGCTCAGGCTGATACGGCTTCGTTCCTGTTTGATAAGTATGAAGATGCCCAAGTGCTCCTGAGAGCCGGAGGCGAATTGAAGTCTAAAATGAACTACAGTATAGTAGTCAATAAGTTTTATTTTATAGACCCTCAGGATAAGCAGGTGAAAGAGCTTGCCAATCCGGGAGATATTCTGCTGATCAAGATAGCGGGACGTACATTTTATCCCGAATCCAACGGAGCCGGTATAGAAATGTTGCCGACCAAACCGGTGGTTTACGTTCAGTATAAAGCTACCGCCCGTAAGGAAGCTCCCATGGGGGCTTATGGTACCCGTTCGGAAACAACGGCAGTTCAGAGCTATGGCACCATAACGAGCAACGGACAGTCTTACAAGCTGGAAGGTGAAAAAATTATTGTCAGCAATCGGCACCATGTCTATTGGGTGGAGAAGGATGATAAAATGAAGCAGTTCCGTAACTTTAAGCAACTTGCCAAAATCTACTCAAAACATCGTGCGGAGGTGGAGAAGTATATTGAAGATAATAAGGTGAATTTTGAAGATGTGGATCAGATTGTGAAGCTCTGTGCTTATGCCGATTCACTGAAATAAATCGAAAGCCCGTACCTGATTCATATTCACCACAGATTACACAGATAAATAGGATGGGTTGTCAGTAGATTAAAGCTATTCTGTGTGAATCTGTGTAATCTGTGGTGAATTATGATATGGTATTCCGCTGATTACTTATTCAGCACTTCTTCCAGTTTGGTCTGAAGCTTTTCGCCGTGCAGGCCGCGTGCCAGGATCGTTCCGTCAGCGTCCACCAACATGGTGTGGGGGATACTGTTTACAGCATACAACTGTGCACCTTCATTTTGCCAGCCTTTCAGGTCGGACATCTGAGGCCATGTGATGTTCAGCTTCTTGATGGCATCTTTCCATTTATCGGCATCCTGATCCAGAGATACACCTACGATTTCGAAGTTTTTGCCTTTATATTTAGCATAAGCTTCTACAATGTTAGGCATTTCGCGGCGGCATGGGCCACACCAGCTTGCCCAGAAGTCAACCAATACCACTTTGCCTTTGCCTACATAGTCAGACAGTTTCACCGGTTTTCCGTCAGGGGTCAGCATTTCGAAGTCGATGAATTTCTGTCCGGCGGCAGTAGCTTTCTGCTTTTCAGTGATATCCTTGATTTTCACAATCGTTTCGTCATTCTGATAGTTGGCGGGAATTTGTTTCAGCAGAGCGTCGTTATCCTCGGTAGAGTTTTCATAGAAGCTTTGTTTGAACAACATGATACCTACCGGATTGGTGATATTCTTCTGTACGCCTTCTTTGATAGCCTGGCTGTATGCCTCTTCCAGTTTTGAAAATTCTTTTTGTTTAGCCATCTTCTGGTCATCGGTCAATGTGCTGTCGCCCATAGCCTGATAGATAGCGGCTTGTTTCTGGTCGATTGCATTTATCTTGTTCCGTATCTCCTGATAAGCATCGTTGTTCGGAGTACCGGTTGCCGATTTATCGTCTTTAGACAGGTTTACCTTGATTTTACCGTTTTCGAGGAAGAAATCCACATAGACTCCGTCGCCGTCTTTAGAATAAGTGATGTAGCGGTTCACTACGGAATCCTGTGCGCCTTCGAATGTAAATGTTCCGTTAGCGATGATAGCTGTGTCCAGTTTGTTGAACTGTCTGTTCACACGTTCCTGGATAAATACAGTATCTCCGTCGGCAGCGCCTTCCACAGTACCTGTTATTACATAACCGGGTTTGTTGTTGTTACAAGATGCCACTCCGAGAGCAACTGCTGCAACAGCCAGATAAGTTAACTTTTTCATTGCTTTAGTATGTTTAGTGAATAAATATTTATGCAAAGATAGGTGTTTTTTTAATTCCGGATAGAATTTCTCTGTTATATTAGATTAACATGTATGTACGAATCGGATAAATGTGTACCTTTGCACCCCAAATTAGTATGAATATGCAAGAAAGCAAATCCATTATTGAGGTGAACGGTGTGTCTAAATTCTTCGGTGAGAAGACTGCCTTGGATCATGTGACCCTGAATGTAAAGAAAGGTGAGTTCGTCACCATTCTGGGGCCTTCGGGATGTGGCAAGACTACTTTGTTGCGCCTTATCGCCGGCTTCCAGACAGCTTCGGAAGGCGAGATAAAAATATCGGGGAAAGAAATCACACAAACTCCTCCACACAAACGTCCGGTAAACACGGTATTCCAGAAATACGCTCTGTTCCCGCATCTGAATGTATATGATAATATCGCTTTTGGGCTGAAACTGAAGAAAATGCCCAAGCAGACCATTGAGAAGAAGGTAAAAGCCGCTTTGAAGATGGTGGGGATGACCGATTACGAATATCGTGATGTAGATTCGCTGTCCGGCGGACAGCAGCAGCGTGTGGCCATTGCCCGTGCCATCGTCAACGAACCGGAAGTGTTGCTGCTTGACGAGCCTTTGGCAGCTCTCGACCTGAAAATGCGTAAAGACATGCAGATGGAGTTGAAGGAGATGCACAAATCTCTGGGGATCACTTTTGTGTATGTCACTCACGATCAGGAAGAAGCACTGACGCTAAGCGATACGATTGTAGTCATGAGCGAGGGACGCATCCAGCAGATTGGTACTCCGATCGATATATATAACGAGCCTATCAATTCGTTTGTAGCCGATTTCATCGGAGAAAGTAATATCCTGAACGGAGTGATGATCCACGACAAACTGGTACGTTTCTGTAATACCGAATTCGAGTGTGTAGACGAAGGTTTTGGCGAGAACATGCCCGTGGACGTAGTGATCCGTCCGGAAGACCTTTACATCTTTCCGGTTTCGGAAGCGGCGCAACTGACCGGTGTGGTGCAATCGTCTGTCTTTAAAGGCGTACATTACGAAATGACGGTTCTCTGCAATGGCTATGAATTTCTGGTACAAGACTATCATCATTTTGAAGTCGGGGCTCTCGTCGGGTTGCTGGTGAAGCCGTTCGATATTCATATTATGAAGAAAGAGCGTGTGTGCAATACTTTTGAAGGCAAGCTGATCGACGAAACCCATGTGGAGTTTTTGGGATGCAACTTCGAGTGTGCTCCTGTCACGGGGATCGAAGCAGGCAGCGAGGTGAAGGTGGAAGTCGGTTTCGACAACGTGATTCTTCAGGACAACGAAGAAGACGGTGCACTGACCGGAGAGGTGAAGTTTATCCTTTATAAGGGTGACCATTATCATCTGACTGTGCTTTCGGATTGGGACGAGAATGTGTTTGTAGATACGAACGACGTATGGGACGATGGCGACCGTGTAGGTATCACCATCCCCCCGGACGGTATCAGAGTAATTAAGAACTAATAAAATAAGAGTTAAGAGTGAAAAGATTATCGGTCTTTTTTTCATCACGTAAGAGTTGGACACTCCCTTACATTATCTTTTCGGCGATCTTCGTCGTTATTCCGCTACTCCTTATCGTGGTTTATGCTTTCACCGATGACAGCGGACATCTGACTTTGGAAAACTTTGCGAAGTTTTTTCAGCACCACGAAGCTATCAATACCTTTGTCTATTCCATCGGTATTGCCATTATTACCACCATTGTCTGTATCCTGCTGGGCTATCCGGCAGCCTGGATACTGAGCAACGCAAAACTGAACCGGTCGAAAACAATGGTCGTACTGTTTATTCTTCCCATGTGGGTCAACATTCTGGTACGTACGTTGGCTACGGTAGCCTTGTTCGACTTTTTCAGTGTTCCGCTCGGTGAGGGTGCCCTGATATTCGGTATGGTCTATAACTTCATACCATTTATGATTTACCCCATCTACAACACTTTGCAAAAGATGGATCACAGTTATATTGAGGCTGCGCAGGATCTGGGTGCCAATCCCGTTCAGGTCTTTTTTAAGGCCGTGCTTCCGCTTTCCATGCCGGGGGTGATGAGTGGCATCATGATGGTTTTCATGCCTACTATCTCAACCTTTGCCATTGCCGAGTTGTTGACGATGAACAATATCAAACTGTTTGGTACCACAATCCAGGAGAATATCAATAACAGTATGTGGAACTATGGCGCGGCCCTGTCGCTGATTATGTTGCTGCTGATTGCCGCGACCTCTCTGTTCAGCACCGACGACAAAGATAATACGAACGAAGGAGGTGGGCTATGGTAAAGAAGATTTTCGCTCAGACCTATTTGTGGATTCTGCTTTTGCTGCTCTATTCGCCTATCGTGATTATAATGATCTACTCTTTTACCGAGGCAAAAGTGCTGGGCAACTGGACCGGATTCTCCACAAAACTGTATTCGTCACTGTTCACTACCGGCACTCACCATTCGCTGATGAATGCGCTGATCAATACTGTGACCATTGCTTTGATTGCAGCTACGGCTTCCACCCTGCTGGGGAGTATCACCGCTATCGGCATCTTCAACCTGAAGGCACGTTCGCGGAAGGCCATCAGCTTTGTGAACAGCATTCCTATCCTGAATGGGGATATTATTACCGGTATTTCTCTGTTTCTGTTGTTTGTGTCGCTGGGGATATCGCAGGGATATACGACCGTTGTACTGGCACACATCACTTTCTGTACTCCTTATGTGGTACTCAGCGTGTTGCCCCGTCTCAAGCAGATGAATCCTAATATTTACGAAGCCGCCCTCGATCTGGGAGCGACTCCGATGCAGGCACTCCGCAAAGTGATTGTTCCGGAGATTCGTCCGGGAATGATTAGCGGTTTCATGCTTGCGCTGACACTTTCTATCGATGATTTTGCAGTAACGGTATTTACGATCGGTAACGAAGGTCTCGAGACACTTTCCACCTATATCTATGCCGATGCCCGCAAAGGAGGGCTGACTCCGGAACTGCGTCCGCTTTCGACCATTATTTTCGTGGTGGTGCTGGCCTTGCTGATTGTCATTAACCGGCGTGCCGGAAAAGAGAAAAAGTGATACCTGACGTTGGTCGGCCTCGCCGTTTAAAGCGAGAGACCGCCGGTTTAAACCCCAACTGTCATTGCTTTTAAAGATAGTGTCCGTTGGTTTGAAACCCACGTCCTTTGGGTTTTAAACCAAAATAGAAGAGAATTTACGAGAATCAAGAAATAGTATAAAGTGTTAATGAATAAGCTGTTAATAACTCTTTGCCTTGCAGCGTCGTTTATGCTTTCCGGTTGTTACAATTCCGGTGAGCCCCGCGAAAAGGTATTGAAAATTTATAACTGGGCCGATTACATCGGCGACGGAGTGCTGGAAGATTTCCAGGCATATTATAAGGAGCAGACAGGCGAGGATATTCGTATTGTCTATCAAACTTTCGATATCAACGAAATCATGTTGACCAAGATCGAAAAAGGGCACGAAGATTTTGATGTGGTATGCCCTTCGGAATACATCATCGAGCGGATGTTGAAGAAAGACTTGCTGTTGCCCATCGACACCGTTTTTCCCCATTCGCCCGACTACATGAATGACGTGTCTCCTTATATCCGGGAACAGATCGATAAGTTGAGTCAACCCGGACGCGTTGCCAGTCATTATGCCGTGTGTTACATGTGGGGAACGGCTGGGATACTGTATAACAAGGCTTTTGTTCCCGATGCGGATGCCGAAAGTTGGAGTTGCCTTTGGGATCGGAAATATGCCGGCAAGATATTGATGAAAGACAGTTACCGCGATGCGTACGGGACGGCCATCATTTACGCACATGCCCGTGATCTGGCCGGAGGCAAGGTGACAGTAGAGGATCTGATGAACGACTATTCTCCCCGTGCAATGGAGATTGCCGAAAAATACCTCAAGGCGATGAAACCCAATATAGCCGGTTGGGAGGCAGACTTCGGTAAAGAGATGATGACCAAAAATAAAGCATGGCTCAATATGACCTGGAGCGGAGATGCCAAATGGGCCATCGAAGAAGCGGATGCGGTAGGAGTGGACCTGGACTATGTAGTGCCTCGGGAAGGAAGCAACATCTGGTATGACGGCTGGGTGATTCCTAAGTATGCCGGTAATCCGGAAGCTGCCAGCTATTTCATCAACTTCATGTGCCGTCCCGACATTGCTTTGCGGAATATGGAAGCGAGCGGTTATGTGAGTGCTGTGGCTTCGCCTGAAATCATGGAGGCGAAGACAGACACCACCCTGACTTATTATTCGGATTTGAGCTATTTCTTCGGACCGGGAGCAGACAGCCTGCAGATTGACAAGATACAGTACCCGGACCGTAAGGTGGTAGAACGTTGTGCCATGATTCGTGATTTCGGCGATAAGACGAAAGATGTTCTTGAAATCTGGTCGCGCATTAAGGGAGACAATCTGGGAGTGGGCATTACGATCCTGATCTTCGTGGTAGTAGGTTTGATGAGCGGCTGGATGATTTATAAACGGATACAGCGCTATAAACACAAGAAGATGCAGAGGCGCCGGAGCCGTAGGCGGAAGAAACAGAGGTGAGACTAAAGCATCGTCAAAATCTCAATTTTAATAAAAAAAATAAAAGAAAATGATGATTTTGTTTCTCAGTCTGTTGTAAATGTCTATATTTACCGCGTATTAAAGATTTCTGATAGGATGTGTTTTATTTCCAAGGTACTTGTAGAGTAATTTATCTCCTTATTAAGACTTCTCTAAGATAACAAATTTTATTAATTGTATTAATTATTTTTTCAATGAACATTTTTATTGCAGGTATCAGCTATAATCTTAGCAATGCTGATTTAGGAGAATTATTCGAAGAGTTTGGAGAAGTTATTTCAGCCAAAATCGTTATGGACAGAGAAACTGGCCGTTCTAAAGGATTCGGTTTTGTAGAAATGCCTAATGACGAAGAGGGAAATGCTGCCATCGCAGCACTGAACGAAAAAGAAATAGACGGAAAGACACTTGCCGTATCAGTTGCACGTCCGAGAGAAGAAGGCCCGCGTCGTAACAGCAATTACGGTGGTGGTAATCGTGGCGGCTATGGTAACAACCGTGGTGGTGGTTACGGTGGTGGTAATCGTGGCGGCGGCTATGGCGGCGGTCGTGACAGATATTAATCGAACAAGATTACCTGTTTGTCAAAACAGACTTATAGAGGAGATGCCCGGGATTTGTTCCGGGCATCTTTTTTTATGATTTTTGTCGCTACTCCCTTTCCGTGTATGTAGATAAATTCTGAAACGAATCAAAAAAAACTACGGAGTATTCGTAGATTATTCGTTTTTATTTTTATCTTTGCATGATATAGAAATGGAGAGTTTATGAAGAATATCAGGCAATTTCATCTCCTAAGTTCAATTCTGGGGGGAGTATTTTTATTTTCTTCCTGTTCGGTCGTTCCCAAGGGCGAAGAGAAAAATCTTTCGGAGCAATGGCCGGTGGTCGCTTCCTATCAATGGGCCGGTCAAGACTCGGTTGTGGTATGTGACCTCAGCTTGCTGAAAGATACGGTTGACTTACCGTTCAGTTTCTTTTTGAAAGACTTTCAAATCATCAAGCTCGATAACCGTGATGAAGCGATGGTCGGAGAAAACAATCTGTGTGTTTCCGAAAATTACATCCTTGTCTACGGTTCTGTTTATGAACTCCATCCCTGCCGGTTATTTACTAAAAAAGGAGAGTTTGTTACCAATATAGGTGCTATCGGGCAAGGGCCGGGAGAGTATCGTGCCGTATACAAAGCGGAGATTGACGAAAAACATAATTGTATCTATCTGATGCCTTTCGATAACAGCAATGCCATCTATGTCTATGATCTGGCTGGGAAACCGTTGCGTTCCATTCCGTTACATCAGTCGGTCTCCAAGGCTGTATTCAAGGTCGATGCCGATAAACGTGAACTTACGGTGGGGGCACTTCCCTTTACCGGATACCCTTTTGTGGCATGGGTACAGGATTTTGAAGGACATCTGCTCGATTCGGTTCCTGCTGCCAGGCATCTGTCTGTTCTTCCCGATTATAGCAATGAGGTGATGTACGGTGCCAATACGGAAGTATTCGATCTTTATATCAGCACCTTCTTTGAACTGCGTCCCGATACGCTTTATCATTATATCCGTTCGGAAAGCAGGCTGAAGCCCCGCTTCACACTCAACATTGGAGACAGGAAACGTTCGATAACCACATTCTATGAGTTGCCTCAGGCCTATGTCGGCAGATTGATGGTAGAGGAACAAGTGGGTGATGGAATGTGGGAGACGAAATCACCTTCGAACTTTATAGTGGATAAGGCATCGTTGCGCGGAACTTTTTTCCGGGTGATCAATGACTTTGCGGGAGGGATGCCGGATCGGTTGTGGACCCCTTGGTCACTCCGTAACAAACAATATATAAGGCTGGTGGAACCGGGAGTGCTGAAAGCGGAAATAGAGTCTTATCTCTCCTCGACAGATGGTAGGAAGGGGAAGAATAGGAAAAAGTTACAGGAATTGTGTGAGTCGATCGGTGAGGAAGATAATAGTTATGTGATATACGCTAAACAGAAAGGAGTTCAGTAATGGAAAAAGTATTTGGAATATTGTTGTTGGTTTTATTCGTTTGCACTTCATGTGGCGATAAAAGTGAACCTTCATTTAAAGTGTACGATGAATACTCTAAGGAGAAGAAGGTAGAGAAAAAGAATAATATCGGGAAGGCAACCTATATCTTTTGGATAAACAAAACGGAAGCCAAAAAATTGCGCGGGTTGACTTTCAATATAAAATGTAAAGTGACGATCAACGAGGATGGTAGTATAAAGATTCTCGGGTATGAAAAAGAACAGCCCTATACGGTAACGAAAAGTTTAAAAAAATACTTGAAAACTTTCAGGGTAGACAAGGAGGCTTTGGCAGATGGAAGAGTTAAGGTCGGCGATCAGGTGGTCTTTCTGCGTTATGTCGTGCTGAAGTAGAGCGTTCTCTGTGGCCCATTCCGTAGCTGAGATGATCCAATAAAAAATCCTCCCCGGCGGACCGGAGAGGATTTTATTGTTTTAATCCTATTTACGAATGATAGATACTGCCGATTATTCAGCAGCAGCTTCAGTTGCAGCTTCTTCTGCCGGAGCAGCTTCTTCTGCGGGAGCTTCAGCAGCAGCCTTAGCAGCTTCTTCAGCAGCTTTCTTTTCAGCCAATGCTTTTGCTTTTACTTCGTTTACTTTCTTTTCAGCTTCCAGACGTGCTTTTGCTTCAGCTTTCTTAGCTTCCTCTTCTTTAGCTTTCAGAGCAGACAGACCTGACTGTTTGTTGTTCTTCCAAGCTTCGAATTTAGCTTCAGCTTCAGCTTCACCAAATGCGCCTTTAGCTACACCGCCGAGGAGGTGTTTCTTCATGTAAACGCCTTCACGTGAAAGGATGTTGCGAACTGTGTCTGAAGGTTGTGCACCTACCAGCACCCAGTGCAAGGCACGTTCGAAATTCAAATCTACTGTAGCAGGATTGGTGTTAGGGTTGTAAGTACCAATCTTCTCTGTAAATTTACCATCACGTGGTGCTCTGCTGTCTGCAATAACGATAGAGTAGAAAGCGTAGCTTTTACGTCCATGTCTTTGCAATCTAATTCTTGTTGCCATTTTAAATAAATGTTTTTTTAATGAATGATTTGAATTAATGCTACTAACTCGTAATAGCGGGTGCAAAGATAAGGGTTTTGTTTTGATTGACAAAGACTTCCGGTTCTTTTTTATAATTATCGGGATGTTCGGAGCTTTTTCACTCTGTCCGATTATTCTTCTCTGATTAATTTTAGCATGTACACCAAAGTCTGTTCTTGGGTCAGAAGCCGTTTATCCTTACCTGCGAAACGAGTCTTGATGGTTAGCGTATATTCTCCGGTGGGCAGTGAATCCGGTATCTTGAATTTGAGGATATGCGGTTCGTTCATTTCGAACGGTGGGTCGATGCAGATAACTTCTCCATTTTGGTGGGAGAGTTGGATTGCTTCACAGACAGGTTTGTTTCCGTTCTCTATTTTAATATTACATCCGGTAACTAAAACCATTCCACCCGGAGTGATTTTTCCGTCTATTTGTCCTGTTGTCAGATCGGTTACCAGACCGATATGCGGAGTTGCTTTTTCTTTAATCATTGTTTTGCTTGTAGTTTTTAAGGGGCTTGATTATGGGGGCAAAAGTACACATAAAGAGAGTTGTCCGGTAGAAAAGACGATAGATGGTTTAATAGATTATTGGTTTAAAACACGTTATTTGAGGCTATATACGGACTTTCCCGCTTTGAGCTTGGTTCTCTTCTCGCACAAATAGCATATATTTGCTGTCATTCATTTATTGTACTTCTTATATGCGATATTGTATTTTGATATTTGGGTTTATTCTACTCTTTTTTTTGCCTGTCGGATGTAAACAATCATCCACAGTGACACCACTTTCTTTTAAAGAGTGGATGACCCATCATCCCGGGGAGTGTATCGAACATTATATGGGGCTGCACGATTCGCTTTTCGAAGCGGGACGTTATGATATGCTCACGGACATTTACAGCGGGATGTTTCTCTATATGCCTTCCGATCCGGATGGTAATCCGGATACACTTCGCAGACAATTATTGCGTATCATGCCGTTGTACAATCAAGTTTTATCAAAAACAGGAGCTTATGAAGCTGCCGTACAGTTGCTCGACAGTATTCGGCTTTCCGGACACCCGTTTCTGACGGGATATTGTGCTTATCCTCTTTGGGCTTTCGAAGCGCAGAACAGTTTGATGACGGATGATAATAGACGCACAGAGGCATTGGCCGATTCTTTTGCCGTGCTATTGCCACCGGACGATCAGTCGGTCGTCATGCTGTGTTGCCACATGGTTTCGTGGGCTTACCACTTCAGCAGTGCTCGCCCGAATGTAGCGTGCCGGATGCAGGAACGGGCTGTAGAGGCTTATCGGCGGGGTGGGGAAACCCAAGATGTGGGAGCCATATTGGCACGGTTGGGATACTATTACAGGCGCGAAGGGCGATATGTAAAAGCTGTTGATCTGTCCCTCGCAGCTGTTGAATGGTATGATAAACATCCCGGTATTGCTACGGATGGCATGATACGAGCCTATGCCGATCTTGCTGCCTTATATTCTACCCTTGCCCTCACCGAGAAAGCTTTGGAGATCAATGCGAGAGTGATTCGGATGGCTGCCCGTGAAGACAGCATGGCGCTGTGCGGGGCCTATCGTGTGCGTTCTTCTTTTTTTATGGATCTGGAACAGGTTGATTCGGCTGCTTTTTATCTGGGTAAAGAGAGAGAAGTGGCGCAACGGATGGGAGAGAGAAGTTTAAAGACGTGGCGCAGAGACCGGGCTAAATATTGGTTACAGATGTGTCCCGACTCCAATGCGGCGGCACTGCGTGATATGGAAGCTATTTTTGCCGACAGTGCCGGTGTACGTCCTGCCACCCATTCAGGCACCCGATACTGGCTGGGGTTGGCTCTGGTAAGAGACGGACAGGAAGAGCGTGGTCTTGCCATGATGGAACAGGCGCATCGTGAATTTGCCTATATGGACTGGGATGAAATGGAAGCCTTTGCGGCAAAAGGACTTTTGGGAATCTATGCTTCACGCCATTTGGGTTCGAGGATGTTGGAGTTTTATCCCCGATATGCCGCTTTGCAAGATTCGCTGAATGAAAAAGACAAGTTGCGCTATACCGCTGCGGCCAATGTGCGTTACGATACCGGACGAAAAGAGCAGGAATACCGTGCATTGATGGCTGAGGTCGAATTGAAGGAGCGTACGTTGACCTACATTGGAATTGTGGTTGTATTGCTTTTCATGTTGTTGGGACTGGTAGTGGTATATATGTTACAACGCCGCCGCCATTACCGGCGTGAAGCACATCTCCATAGAGAACGGCTTTCCCGTCTGATTTCCATCCATCAGGAACTGAACGGGCGCTACGAATCTCTCAATAACGAATTAGAGAAGGTGGCACATGCGGACGTGATTGATAATGTGCGCCAGAAACTGAACCCGATGCTGCTGAGTGGGGATGACGAGATACGGTTCCGTCAGTCGTTCGCAGCACTTTATCCCCACTATTTACCTGTTTTGCGTTGTCAATGTCCCGAGTTGACCCGTAATGACGAATTGCTTTGTATGTTGATCCGGTTGAATCAGAGCACTGATGAAATAGCTCTCGCTCTGGGGATTTCGCGTGCCAGCGTGAATTCCGGCCGTAGCCGGATACGCAAGAAACTGGGATTGGGCAAAGATGAATCTCTTGAAGCCTATTTGCAAAATATCAAAAAGTAGGTTGGGCTTTATTCAGGAATACTTTCTCGGATACCGGAATAGGATGGCCAATAGTGCGCAAATACCCATTGTAAACGGATAATACAGATTCCCGATGATGCTGAGCGGGGAAATCTGTGCCAGTCCGGCAGCAATCAGCATTTGTGCTCCATAAGGGATGATGCCTTGTATCAGGCACGAGAATGTGTCGAGGATACTTGCCGTTTTTCTCCGGTCCAATTGAAATTTTTTTGCAATATCTTTGGCAATCGGTCCGGTAGTGATGATGGCAATCGTATTATTAGCCGTACAAAGATTGGCGATGCTTACCAAAGCGGCAATACTGAGTTCCGCTCCCCGCTTTCCGTTTACGTGGCGGGTCAATTTGCGGATAATGAAATCTATTCCTCCATTGTAACGGATCGTCTCAAGCATTCCGCCTGCCAGTAAGGTAATAATAATCAGTTCGCCCATTCCGGTGATCCCCGTCCCCATAGCACCAAACCAGTCGAAGAATCCGAGGCTGCCTGTAGCAATACCGATAACACCGCTGGTAAAGATACCTATTATCAAAACCAGCATAACATTCATTCCGGCTATGGCCGTTCCCAATACGATAAGGTAGGGGATCACTTTGACCCATTCGATCTCCTGCACCAGTGGCGGGGCAGAGACTGAAAGCCCCTGAAAGATATAGATACCCAATACGACCAGTGCGGCAGGTACCACAATCATGGAGTTGACCCGAAACTTATCGCGCATGACGCATCCTTGAGTTTTGGTCGAAGCAATGGTTGTATCGGAGATAAACGATAGATTGTCACCGAAAAAGGAGCCGCCCACTACCACTGCTACCATGAAGGGCAGATCGATTCCGGTTTTCTCTGCCAACCCGATAGCGACAGGAGTCAGAGCCACGATAGTGCCTACACTGGTACCGATGGATAGCGAAATGAAGCAAGAGGCCAGAAAGATGCCTGCCAATAAAAGGTTATCCGGCAAAATATGGAGTGTCAGGTTTACCGTAGCGTCAATGGCTCCCATTTGCTTGGCACTTTGTGCAAAGGCTCCTGCCAGGATGAATATCCACACCATCAGCATGATGTTTTTATTGGAAGCTCCTACTGAAAATTGATAGACCCGTTGTTCCAGATTCAGTCCCCGCGTGATGGCAATGGCGTAGCATGATGAAATCAGGAAGGCTACCGTTATAGGTACTTTGTAGAAATCGTTCACCAGGATAGAAGTGACCAAATAGAGACACAAGAATACAAATAAAGGGCTGAGTGCCCACCATCCGGAAGTGCTTTTATGTATCTTTTCTTCGTTTATCATTGAATAGTTCTTAAAATTTTGAGGTGCAAAGATAGTGAATGATAGGGAGAAAAACGGTAATTTTGCATCGACAATATAAAGATTAACGCTAACCGCTTCATGCATTTAAAAATAAATCTCCGGAGGCGGACGCTGTGAGGCGGGAACCTTTGGCGCGAGTTAGCAATAGGAGCGGTGCGAAGTGATTCGTGCCGTTTTTCTATAAATATCACTACTGTGCCTGAAAAAAAATGTCTTTTCGTTTTGTGAAAATCAAAAGAACCATTACTTTTGCCGCCGATAAACAGAGTATTCACCCTTTAAATGATGGAAAGGGTTTTTTAATTATGTCAGAGAAATAATATCTTCAGTATCGGAACTAAGTTGCCCCATCGGGAGGATGGGTCTTTATAACTATATCTTTTAGTATGCGTCGCAATTCTGCTGCTGGCGATGCAAGTTGATTAGTTCCACAATCACATTTAATTTATTTATTATTCACCTCAATGCTGTGAAGAGGAGTGGTTATATCCTTTTCTAAAGCATTGGTATCTTGCATATTGTCCTTTGTCTGTCCAATGGCAGGCAACCGGTGTCTTGTATGCGAATGGAAAAAACAGTATGGGAATACGTTTAAAAGATTTAAGTAAACTGGGATATAGAGATAATGTAGCTCGTAGTCTGGCTGTTGCTCTCGTTGGCAAATATTGTAAACACGAAACAAAAGAGCAGATATTAGCCGCCTTGGGCGATATTCTCAAGAATCCCGAGGTATATAAAAACAGTGAGATATGGAGTAAACTGGCCGAACATCTTTCTCCTGTATTTATCGAAAAAAGATTGACGCCGTATGATTTACTTGATGAGCCCTTGGGTTATAAAACATATGGAAGCAAGTACATTGAAACATTAGCCAAACAGCAGATGAATCTCGCCATGCGGCTGCCGATTACTCTTGCCGGAGCATTGATGCCCGATGCACATGCCGGTTACGGGTTACCGATAGGGGGAGTATTGGCTACAGATCATGCGGTTATCCCGTATGCTGTGGGGGTTGATATCGGTTGTCGGATGAATCTCACCCTGTTTGATGCCGGGGAGGATTTTCTGAAACGCTATTCGCACCATATTAAAGAAGCGCTGAAGGAGTTTACTCATTTTGGCATGGATGGCGGATTGTCTTTTGCACAAGAGCATGAGGTGCTTGACAGAGAAGAGTTCCGAATGACCGAATTGTTGAGAGGACTTCATGGCAAGGCGGTACGGCAATTAGGTAGCTCCGGTGGTGGAAATCATTTTGTGGAATTTGGTAAGATGAGCTTACAGGCCGGTAATGTCTTGGGCGTTCCGGAAGGAAACTACGTGGCTTTGCTGTCCCATTCCGGTTCGCGTGGTTTGGGTGCTGCCATTGCCAAACACTATAGTATGCTGGCACGCGACCTCTGCCGTCTGCCTCGCGAGGCTCAGCACTTTGCCTGGCTGGGGTTGGATACGGAAGAAGGACAGGAATACTGGCTTAGTATGAATTTAGCGGGTGATTATGCTCGTGCCTGCCATGAGCGGATTCATCTGAATTTGTCAAAAGCTTTGGGGCTGAAACCTTTGGCCAATGTGAACAATCACCACAATTTTGCATGGAAAGAGGAAATCGCTCCCGGACAGACAGCCATTGTGCATCGTAAAGGAGCAACACCTGCACAGAAAGGCCAACCGGGACTGATCCCCGGAAGTATGGCAACGCCCGGTTATTTGGTATGTGGTAAAGGGATAAGTGAGGCCCTTTGTTCTGCCTCGCATGGAGCGGGACGAGCTATGTCCCGCCAAAAGGCAAAAGACAACTTTACCCGGTCGGCATTGAGAAAGTATCTTTCTCAGGCCGGAGTCACGCTGATTGGTGGCAGTGTCGAAGAAATGCCGTTGGCTTACAAGGATATTGACCGGGTGATGAAAACCCAGGAGGAACTGGTTGAAGTCCAAGGTACCTTCATGCCCTGCATCGTACGAATGAATAAAGAATAGGATAATGGAAAAGACGTATTTACAAATCACTTCAGGACGTGGTCCTGTAGAGTGTTGCCGTGTAGTGGCTTTGGTACTCGAAAAAATATTGAGAGAAGCACAGAAACGGAAATTGAGAGTAGAAATCCTGGAAAAAGAGACTGGTCCTGTCAATCGCACTTTGTTGTCGGTAGTCGTTGCACTCGAAGGTGCAGGTTGCGATGTATTGGCTGACGAATGGGAAGGGACTGTGCTGTGGATTGCCCGTAGCCCGTATCGGATTCATCACAGGCGGAAGAACTGGTTTGTCGGTGTGCAGACTTTCCTCCTGTCCGAAAGTCGTGAGGCTACCGAAGATGATATCCGGTATGAAACCTTACGGGCGTCCGGACCCGGAGGGCAACATGTCAACAAGACAGAATCTGCCGTAAGAGCTGTTCATATCCCCAGCGGAATCAGTGTAGTGGCATCCGACCAGCGTTCGCAATGGCAGAATAAAAAACTGGCTACTGAACGATTGTTGGTCAAGCTGACCGCTTGGAACATAGAGCAAGCGATGATTCAGGCACAGACCAATTGGAGCAATCACAACAGCCTTCAAAGGGGAAACCCGGTGAAGATCATTCAGGAAGAACTCCGGTTTTAAGTATTAACGATTAAAAGAAAAAACTATGTTATCAGAAAAATATGGTCGTACCTATCACTATCCGTTCTCTCCCGGGACGACGAGTGACGACCGGATCAATCATACATATTGGGAAGATATCCGGCAGATAAGCACCTTGGTGCATACCGAAAAGCTGGATGGAGAGAATAATTGTTTGAGCAGATATGGAGTCTTTGCCCGTTCGCATGTCGCACCTACCACTTCGCCATGGACAAGCCAGTTGCGTCAACGCTGGGAGTTGCTGAAAAACGATCTGGGAGATATTGAACTGTTCGGTGAAAATCTGTATGCTGTTCATTCCATTGAGTATAAGCGGCTGGAAACACATTTTTATGTATTTGCTGTCCGTTGCCTGGACAAATGGCTGTCATGGGATGAAGTGAAATTTTATGCTGCACTGTTCGATTTGCCAACCGTGCCTGAATTGTGTACGGAGTGCGTGGACGGATTAACAGTAGCATCTTTGGAACAGCATGTTGTCTGTTTGGCGCAGGAGCCGAGTGTCTTCGGCTCCTGTGATGCACAGACCGGTCTGAACTGTACCCGGGAAGGAGTGGTTACCCGGAATATCGGTGAATATGCTACTGCCGATTTTGCTCACAATGTGTTTAAGTATGTCCGTAAAGGTCATGTACAAACAGGGGAGCATTGGACACGTCATTGGAAACGTGCCCGTCTGGTATGGGAGTTGAAACAAGAGAAAGGAGGTAATCGATGATTTGGAAATTGAGCGAACGGAAAGACTGGAACTCGTTGGAACAACAGTTTGGGTGGGTACGGGATATGAACCAAGTTCCTCAGCATACGGTGCATCATGCCGAAGGAAGTGTGGCTGTACATACTCGCATGGTGCTCGAAGCATTGCTGCGACAACCTGCCTATCCGATGCTTCCGGAACAGGAACGGGAAATACTTTGGGCAGCCGCTTTACTTCACGATGTGGAAAAACGTTCGACTTCAGTCGATGAGGGTAATGGACAGGTTACCTCTAAGAACCATGCTAAACGTGGGGAGACTACTGTCCGTACTCTTCTTTATAGAGATATACCTGCTCCTTTCAATATACGCGAGCATATAGCTTCACTGGTACGCCATCATGGTCTGCCTATTTGGTTGATGGAACGCGAAGATCCTTTAAAGCGTGCTTGTGAGGCTTCGCTGAGGCTGGACACCTCGTTGCTGAAACAATTGACTGTTGCCGATATTTGCGGACGTATCAGTACAGACAAAGAAGTGTTGCTGGAGGCTACCGAATTTTTTGAGATGTTCTGTCGGGAGCAGCAATGTTGGGGAAAGGCACGGGAATTTGCCAATGGCACAGCCCGTTTTCACTACTTTCATACACCCCGATCCTATATCGATTATGTTCCCCACGATGATTTTAAATATGAGGTAACATTGCTTGTAGGTCTGCCCGGTATGGGAAAAGACTATTATATCGAATCTCGATGTGCCGATATGCCGGTTGTCAGTTTGGATGCCATCCGGCGTAAACATAAGTTTAGTCCCACTGACAAAGCGGCCAATGGCTGGGTGGCACAAACTGCTAAAGAACAGGCCCGGATCTATCTTCGAAAGGGACAGGACTTCATTTGGAATGCTACCAACGTGAGCCGTCAAAGGCGTACTCAGTTGATCGACTTGTTCATTACGTATGGGGCACGGGTTAAAATTGTCTATATAGAGAAACCTTATTCAGTCTGGCGGCGACAGAACAGTACACGCGAATATGAAGTTCCGGAAACGGTTCTGGATAAGATGTTAGGTAGGTTGGAAGTTCCTCAGTTGACAGAAGCCCACGAGGTGGTTTATGTCGTAGAGGAATAATGGAAAATTTGTATCTCGACCGGATATGGTTCACCGCAGATTACCCGGGTTTGCACAGAAACTTCGATAAATAGCTGGATATTTACTTTTAATCTGTGTGATTCGGTGTAATCTGTGGAACTTTTGGATATATACATACCGGTTATTTTCGATCATTACCTATATTCTGTTTGTAATATTGAAACGGTACTTTTCCGGTAAATCGTTTGAAGCTTTTGATAAAATGAGTCAGGTCGCAATATCCGTGTTCGATGCACTTCAATCTCTACAATCTCTTGTATATCCGACATGAATGCCATCCTCAGGGTTTCGTCATTGTATATCGATCGCCTCGACCCCTTGTGGTATAAGTTGATCGCAAACAGATTGAGGAGGTTTGCATCAAGGTGAATATGGAGTGAAACTGTCATAATGGGGCGGTATATCGCGTTGTTGTCATAACAAAATGATCCGTTTTTGCATAATCTCCGTGATTTGTGCTTTTAATTGCCGTGCATTGATCGGTTTGGGCATATATCCGTCGAATCCGTTTTCCATCACCCGTTGCTCGTCCGAAGCGTAGGCAAAGGCCGTAACTGCTATGATAGGAACTTTGGCTGAGTATTTACGGATTTCCTGCGTGGCTTCGTATCCGTCCATAACCGGCATATTGATATCCATCAAAATAATCTGTGGATTTTCTCTTTTGAATCTTTCGACAGCTTCGCGTCCGTCCCAGGCATGAATCAGATGATAGTCGTGCCCGAGGATCGATTCGAAGAGGCGGTAGTTGCTTTCATTGTCTTCAGCGATTAGGATAGTCAGTTTGTCTTTTTCTACTGAGATGGGCTGAATCTCGGTTTTTTGCATTGTTCCGGCGGAAGTGCTTGCCGCTTTATAAGGGAGGGAGAACCAGAACGTGGAACCTTTGCCTTCTTCCGAATCTACACCGATATGTCCGCCCATGTGCTCGACGAGGGTACGGCAGATGGAGAGTCCCAGGCCTGTTCCCTGTGCGAAACTGTTCAGTTTGACAAAACGCCCGAAGATGCTTTCCTGTTTGTCCTTAGGGATGCCACATCCGGTATCGGTGACATAGAAATAGAGTTCTTTGCCACGGTGTTCGTAACCGAAGCGGATACTTCCCTGGGAAGTGAACTTGATGGCATTGGTCACCAAATTGATGATCAGTTGTGAGAGCCGGTTCTTTTCGGTACATACCGGGCACACAGGGAGGCCGGGAACAAATTCCAGTTGTACGTCGTCCGACTTTAATTTCAGTTTTAGGGTGCTTTCCAGTTTTTTAAGCTCGGTGTTGAGTTCGATGTCGGAGTACTGGAACTCGAGTGTACCGGCTTCTATTTTCGACAGATCGAGGATGTCACTGATGAGTTGTAACAATAATGCATTGTTGTTCTCAATGATGCTGACGTATTCTTGTTTCTCCTCTTCTTCCTCGGTGGATGCCAGTATTCCCGAAAATCCGACGATGGCATTGAGCGGAGTACGGATTTCGTGACTCATGTTGGCAAGAAAGGCAGATTTAAGACGATTGGATTCTTCGGCCCGGTCTTTGGCCGAAGTCAGTTCCATTTCCATCTTTTTACGTCCGGTGATTACCTGTGAAGAACCGACCAGTGTCACCGGAATTCCGTTTTCGTCGCGGGTTTCCACTGCAGCTTGGGCTTCTACCCACTCTATTTTGTGAGTGTGATTCCGGATGTTGATCACCCGATACTCTTCTTTTACTTTTTCCAAGCGCCCTTCTATCAGGTCTTTATAAGCTTGTTCCACTCGTATGCGGTCCTCCTTATATATTTTCGAGAAGTATTGTGAGTCGGGTACAGCCAACTGTTCTTCGCTTACGTTATTATCTTGTGCACTGAGTTCAATGGGCTTATTGATGTCGCAAAGAATGGTTTTGCTGAGTAAGTCCCATTTCCAGGGAATGATGTCGGCTACTTCCAGCGCCATAGATAGTTTATGGTTTGTGGCGTTCAACTTCTGCTGTGCACGATGAAGTTCAGTGCTGTCTACGCAGAAGATGTCGATGACATTCTCCTGATGTGCACCTTTTAATACGATGTCGTAGAATCTGTCTATCTTTTTGAAGTAATAAGGGAATGTGATGGCACGGTTCTCCTTCAGGGAGATCTGGATGAAGTGTAGAAATTCAGGTAGAGATTCAGGAAACAGTTCACTGGCCCGCTTACCGACGACATCCTCTCTACGGAAAAAATGTTTTTCGAAATGGGGATTTACGTTCAGGTAGATCAAGTCGTCGGCTACACCTTGTTCGTTTACGATTAGTTTCTCCTGCATGTAGAGCAAAGGCATGTTATCGATCAGATTTTTATAATTAGCCATAGCCTCGATTTCTTTCAACTGGATCTGTCTGAGATGCGTGAGCGTACGGATACGATAGAGGAAAAACCAGACGAGCAGGGCGATGCAAACGGTTGTTCCCGGCAGGAAATATTTATATTTGTCCCAAAAGGTGATAGGTTTGTTCAGAAAACGGGTGTGAGCGGGCCACTCGTCGGGAGACAAACCTTTGCGGACCAATACCTGATAGTTGATGAGTGGTGTACCGTCTGTGGGCAGATAATGTGGAAGATCCCGTGGAGATTTCCCGCTGAGGATTTCCGAAAACATGTTGGACAGCTTTTCATTGAAGTGATTCTGGTCGTAGGTGTAACCACCCACCATTCCACTCTCTTTGTCATTCAGTTCAATCATATTGAGAGCGAATATTGGAGGGGATACGGTGGAAACGATTTCAGGCAGGATCATTGTCAACATCATGTTGCCGGCAAACTGCCGTTTGTGGAACCAGCTGGAAAACAGAATACCCGTGGTCCGGGGATCGACAAAGTTGAGTGAATCGATCAGTTGGTTGGTTTTCTTTATGTCACGGGAAGACAGGAAGGTATAGTGTACATCCGGATGTTTGGTCCGTAGAATTTCTTGAATCTCCTGACTGTTGACTTGGTTGACAAAGCGTTCGTCGCCCACGTAGATGAATCTTTTCATCCGGGGGAGTGTACGGAACATCATTTCTACATTCTCGTGGATATAGAGATTGGCATAGAGGTAGGTGAGATTGCAGGATTGGGACAATTCTGCCAATGGTACACGTTCGGAAAGAGGAATGGGTTGTTTCGTCAGATAATAGTGCTCAGGCCCGGTATAGTCTTTTCCGGCACAGAGAACCATTGGAATGTCACCCCACATTTTTCTAAGATCATCTTTCAATATGAGAGAAGAGTTGCCTAATAACAGCAGCATACGTGGGCGGTGGGAACCGTATCTGTCGAAAAGACTGTCTTTGAATTGGTCCAGAATGCTGTCATTATCTATCATTATCATGTTCATATGTTCGGTGTATACAGCCAGTTTGGGGTCGTCTTTTACGAAGTTGGTTGCTGTTGAGATCAAGCGGTTACTCCAAGGGAATGATTCGGTATATGTATTAATGATTAAGATGTAGTCTTTGATATCCATCGTGTCTTTTTGTGCAGATACGGGGCATACGGACAACTGGTAGAGAATAAGAGATAGCCATAACTTCAACAAAAATGATTTGTCGAAGGATTTGATGTTTGTGAAGAGGGTCATATCTTTGATGAAAAAGTATTTATGTTTGTTTGATCGTGTACAAAAGTATTAATAATAAATGGATTGTACCTCTTGTTTAGACTAAATTTAAAGTTTATCCGGTAAAATCTGTGGTGAGTTATGACATACCCTCTTTGATTATTTTTATGAATCAAATAATATCTTTGCGTCCTCTGCAAGTACATCGACTGTGAATTGATTAAATAAAACAATAGTTCTCTTTCGTAAGTTTATTATCTTTGTGCCTGCAAAGGTGTATTATTCTGTGCTGATAGATGTGAATGTGGCTTAATATCAGGGGATCAAATTAACTTTGCAGGTTTTTAATATGACAGAAACGATTAGAGAATGAAGAACTTCCATCCTACGGGAACTTGTCCCATCAGGGACGTATTATGCCGGCTGGGCGACAAGTGGTCGATGCTGGTGCTGGTGACGCTGAATGCGAACGGAACGATGCGCTTTGGTGACATTCATAAAACAATAGACGATATTTCGCAACGGATGCTGACTGTCACTCTCCGTACGTTGGAGGCCGACGGGTTGGTGGAACGGAAAGCATATGCGGAAGTACCACCGAGGGTGGAATATTGCCTGACGGAAATGGGACATAGTTTGATTCCACACGTCGAAGCATTGGTTGGATGGGCACTGGATCATATGACAATGATTTTTGAACATAGAGAACAACAGAAAGGGTTATGAAAGTCGAACAGGTATTTTCAGACAGGAAGCGTTTCCTCGATTTGCTCTTGCTGGCAGATGAGCAGGAAGATATGATAGACCGGTATCTGGAACGTGGAGATATGTTCGCTCTATATGATGAAGACAAGCTCAGGGCGGTTTGTGTGGTTACTAATGAGGAGGAAGGAATTTACGAATTAAAGAATATCGCAACTTGTCCGGATAGCCAGCGTAAGGGATATGGTAAAAGCCTGATTGAATATCTGTTTCACCATTATTCGGACCGATGCTCGGTCATGTTTGTGGGAACAGGAGATACTCCACATACGCTTTTATTCTATCAATCCTGCGGATTTGTTCCTTCCCATCGTATTAAGAATTTTTTCACCGACCATTATGATCATCCTATTTATGAGAATGGCATCCGGCTCAGGGATATGGTTTATTTGAAGAGGGAAAAATAAGGAGCCCAGACTGCAAGAATGTTGTTTTTTTCTTTGCAGCCTGAACTCTTTTCAGTGTTTACATTACTTACTGTGATAATAGTCGATATTTTCTTTGGTCAGGAGATCGATGGGCATATAGTTGGTACAAGCCACTTCTTTCCTGAATATCAGATGATCACACAAAGTTTTGATACTATTGAATCCTTGTAATTCCGGTTGCTGTGCAATCAGGAAAGAGACAGTGCCTTCCTTCAGGCACGTTACGTTTCGCTCGAGCAAGTCGTAACCGATCAGGCTGAAATCACTTTTCCTGCGTTGTTGCAGGTATTCACCGATGATGTATACTTTTGAATTGAACGTGATGCCATGCTTGACGTCCGGATGTTCGCGGAAGAAGTCATCCAGCATCCGGCTATCTTCAATATTCAGGTCGGCGTGCAGGTTGAGTTCAAGGATGTTACAGGCGGGATGATGCTCTTGCATATATTGGCGAAATCCGATTTCGCGGCTTTCCTGCTGGTTCGAGCCGATCACTCCTTCGTGTATCTTGCGGAAAATTACGATTTCCCGGTCATTTACGGCGAGTAACATCAGCATGCGTGCTGCAAAGTATCCGCTCTGGTGTGAGTTTTGACCGAAGAAGGCAAGTGGAGGGGCGTCTTTGATTTGTGAATCAATATATATATATGGTATACCCAGTTCATTTAGTGCATCGGTAAATCCTTTGGTATATTGTGGTACAGTGGGAGCAAACATTACTCCGTCCGGTTGTTCTTCGATAACGGCCTGACTGGTTGCCACAAACGAATTGTAATCGTAGGGGTCATAATGGGTGATATTTGCCGAAATATTGAAGTCGGAGTATGTGGTAACCGCTTCCCGAATCCCCTTTTGCACATCTGTCCAATATTCGCCTTCCAGATGTTTGGGTAGCAGACAGGCAAAAGTATATTTCTTATTGGAAGCCAATGCGCTGGCATACATATTAGGCTGATAGTCGAGTTGCTTTAAGATTTCTTCTACACGTTTACGGCTTGCTTCCGACACTCCGCTACGGCCATGGAGCACCCGGTCTACAGTTCCTACAGATACATTTGCCAAGCGGGCAATATCCTTAATTCTGATTCTTTCTGGCAATTTATTCATGCGTTCACCTTTATTTGTGTGAGGTTTTGTGCCCGGACACACTAATAGTTTTATTTCTATGGACACAAATATATAACAATTTTTGTAATCCTGAAAATTTACGTATCTTTGTGTCCGCACACGGAACTTGTTCGGTGTAAGTTTTATGAGTTGTTATTTCTCCTATTACCAGTTTATTATCGCTAAAAATAGGGGGTGACGATAAATTATAACTGAATAATCTAAATTGCTCGTTTCATTAAAATATTAAATTATGGGAAAGAAAGTCGTTACATTAGGCGAAATCATGCTTCGGTTGTCTCCTCTGGGAAATACCCGCTTTGTCCAGTCGGACTCTTTTGATGTGGTATATGGTGGAGGTGAGGCTAACGTGGCGGTGAGTTGTGCCAATTATGGTCACGACGCTTATTTTATAACCAAACTGCCTGAACATGAAATCGGGCAGTCGGCAGTAAATGCACTCCGTAAATACGGTGTAAAGACAGACTATATTGCGCGGGGAGGCGAACGTGTAGGAATCTATTATTTGGAAACCGGTGCAGCTATGCGTCCCAGTAAAGTGATTTACGATCGTGCCCATTCTGCCATTGCCGAGGCCGTTGCAGCGGACTTTGATTTTGACAAGATCATGGAGGGGGCCGACTGGTTCCATTGGTCTGGTATTACTCCTGCCATCTCAGACAAAGCAGCCGAATTGACCCGGCTTGCTTGTGAGGCTGCCAAGCGTCATGGAGTGACGGTGTCGGTCGACCTGAACTTTCGTAAAAAACTATGGACGAAGGAGAAGGCGCAGTCCATCATGAAACCTTTGATGAAGTATGTAGACGTATGTATTGGTAATGAGGAGGATGCGGAACTCTGTCTGGGATTTAAACCTGATGCGGATGTGGAAGGCGGACATACAGATGCAGAGGGCTATAAGGGAATTTTTCGGCAGATGATGGATGAGTTTGGGTTCAGCTATGTGATCTCGACGTTGCGAGAATCTTTCTCAGCATCACATAATGGTTGGAAAGCCATGATTTATAATGGTGAGGAATTCTATGTTTCCAGACATTACGATATTGATCCGATTATTGACCGTGTGGGAGGGGGGGATTCTTTCTCCGGCGGTGTCATACACGGCCTGCTTACAAAGCGAACCCAGGGTGAGGCTCTTGAATTTGCAGTGGCAGCATCGGCATTGAAGCATACCATTAATGGTGACTTCAATCTTGTTTCTGTGGCGGAGGTCGAAGCGCTTGTCGGAGGAGATGCGAGCGGACGTGTACAAAGATAATCGTGGGTGATAGTGGGTTGTCAATCTTTAAATCGTATATATTCTTATGGCTAAATTTGATAAAATAGCTGTCTTGAACAAAATAGGTTCGACAGGTATGGTTCCTGTATTTTATCACGAAGATGTGGAAATAGCGAAGAAAGTGGTAAAAGCTTGTTATGAAGGTGGAGTTCGTGCTTTTGAGTTTACCAATCGGGGGGACTTTGCCCAGGAAGTATTTGCCGGGCTTGTAAAATTTGCTGTCCGTGAATGCCCGGAGATGGCTATGGGAGTCGGATCAGTGGTTGATCCGGCTACTGCAGCTCTGTATATACAATCGGGGGCTGACTTTGTGGTAGGTCCCTTGTTTAATCCGGAGATTGCTAAGATATGCAATCGCCGGCTGATCGCTTATACACCGGGGTGTGGCTCGGTTTCGGAAGTGGGCTTTGCACAGGAAGCCGGTTGTGATCTTTGTAAGATATTTCCCGGAGATGTGTACGGACCAAATTTTGTGAAAGGCTTGATGGCTCCGATGCCTTGGTCCAAATTAATGGTGACCGGTGGGGTAGAGCCTACCCGGGAGAACCTGACAGGATGGTTTGGAGCGGGTGCATTCTGTGTCGGTATGGGATCTAAATTATTTCCGAAAGATAAGGTCGCAGCCGAAGATTGGGGATATGTTACCAAGAAATGTACCGAAGCCTTAGAATACATTGCCGAGGCAAGAAAGTAATTAAAATGGCGAATAGGGACGTTGTAAAAACAGATCCCTATTCGCCATTTTAGATATTTATCTATAATATGAATACCGTCATCCTTTTTTTACCAACTTTTTCAGTAAACGGGTAGCTGTGAATGATTGGCGGTGGAAGATGAATACCGGTACGGCTGCCCCTACGACCAAGGCAAATAAAACGAAGATGGTGGTACTGCCATTGTGGCAAAAATCTACCAGGTATCGCAGTGAATCGGTTTCATCTTTAGTCTGCATGAACTTTGTCAGTGCAAGGATACTTTTATAAGCAAACATTCCCGGAATCATGGGCAAGAGAGACGGAAACGAGAAAACCTCTGCCGGGCAGTGAATCGCTTTGGCAAAAGGGATGGCTAATAAACCGATGGAAACAGCTGCAAAGAATGAAGCCGTAGCAATGTCCATCGTAAACAGATGTGCATGCATCAGAAAGTAACGTAATCCGTGACCTACAGCCGCCAGGAAAGCAGAGATCAATATGGCTTTTCGTGGTGGATTCGATATAATAGCAAATCCGATAGCGGCTACGGCAGCGAATGCACCGTCGAGTGCGGTGGCTGTTATAAAATCTATATTCATCATAAGGTGCTGATTCCGGTGATTAAAAGGGTCATTGAAAGGCCGATCGCTATACAGATGATAAGCAGACAGGCGTTAATAAATCTCGATGTTCCGGCCAATACATGTCCGTCGATGATGTCCATGATGGCGTTGATCAGCGGTACACCCGGAATCAGATAAAGTACGCTGGTACCTAAAGCCATATCCGGAGTGTCACCCCAGTGCATCAGATAGCCCGTACTACCGATCATGGAAGCAATGAACGACGAAATGATGAATATTGCCAGATGATTCCAGTGACGTCCCATCAGTTCGGTACGGACAAAGAATCCGGCCAAGGTGGCTACAAATACGATTCCCATGGAAATAAAGTCACCTTGGAACAGGCGGCAGAAAGATGCGTTGGCAAAGGCAACCAGAATCAATACAAGCCATTTACTTTCACGTGGTTTGCTGACAATTTCGTGATAGCGACGTTGGAGCTCGCTGAGAGACAAATGTTCGTCATATGCTTCCCAACTCAGCGTGCTGAGTGCTGAATTAATGGCGAAGTTCAGTCCCATGGGCTTGATCTTGTTTACCGTACTGTATGAATGCGAATTGTCGGCATCGCGTAATGTCATGATGATGGTTTTCTGAAAGATTGTCATGTCACAGAAGAAGCCGAAAGATTCAGCGATTCGTGAGGTGTTTCGTACGATTCGTGATGTTTGTACGCCTACGGCCATCAGACTGGTCGAATATTCAGACAGGAATTTAGATAGTTCTTTTAGTTCTTGGTGGATGTCCATAAGGTTGGGTTAATGGTGAGTTTTTCTCGTCTTGATGATGCGGTTGATAATCAGGGCAGCAATATAGGCAACGGCGAATCCGATAATGGAAAAAATAGCCGGTTCTTGCTCTTTAAATGATTTCCGGTGCATGGCCGGTGTTGTGGCGGTGTAAGTGGCGATGGTCCTGGGAGTTTCCTGTGTTGCTGTTACAGGTTCACTGACCTGGCAACTGTCGGTAGTGGAAGCTGTAGCTTCCATGGTGTTGGTTACTAACATTTCTTTTTACTTTTTCTTAAATCTGTGTGATACATACATGTTGCTTTTCCGCATTTCCGGCGTATGGGAGGAAATGTGGTTAATGTGTCAGTACAGTGTTTCGATTTCGGTTTAGGTTTTGAGTGGGGAAAGAGGATGTGTGAATAATGACACACCCTTGAATTGCGTCTTTTCGGGGTACAAAGGTAATTAAAAAAATCAGGGGTCAAAAGTTTTTTGAATGAAGAAAGGATTTGAATGATTGATGATGGACGAGGAACCATTGCTGATGAATATTTTTTTAATGTGGTCATGTATATATCCCATTGTTCGGGTATTCATTGATAATGTGAATCAGTAATTGAATTTCATACCGCATAGGTCTCTCAAGAACTGATTCACATGAATGATCCATTGTTTATCGTTGATTGCCCGGAAACATAGACTATTTATAAATCATCTTCCAGCGCAGTACTTTTGGCATACGCCGTACTTTTCGCTTCGAAGAAGTCCGTTTTTACCATGTTGGCATTTGAATATTGCGATACCCAATGCATGCTTTCCGGTTCCTTTCGGTTGTCTTCGTACAGAGGAGTGTAACCCAGGCTACTCCAACGGAGATTACCCAGAAAGTGGATATAGTCAGAGATCATTTGTCGGTTGAGGCCCTGGATTTGGTCGCCTATTACATATTGTCCCCATGCGATTTCCTGTTTCACTCCTTCACGCATCATCTCTTCATACACTTTCACCTTGTCAGGCGTAAACAGTTCCGGTTCTTCCTTCTTCAACTCCAGAATGATGTTGCGAAATAGCCAGAGATGGGTGTTTTCATCCCGGTTGATGTAACGGATTTCCTGAGCCGATCCGGACATCTTTCCGTTACGGCTCAGATTGTAGAAAAACATAAAACCACTGTAGAAGTAAATACCTTCAAGGATGTAATTGGCAATTAGGGTCTTCATCAAGGCAAATCCGTCACGATTTTCCTGGAATTCATTGTAGCAATTGCCGATAAACGTATTTCTCCTTAGCAGATGTTCGTCTGTTTTCCATTGATACAAAATGTCATTGCGTTCCTCCGGACTACAGATAGAGTCGAGCATATAGCTGTAGCTCTGGCTGTGTACACACTCTTGAAATGCTTGAATATGCAGGCAGAGGTTGACTTCGTTTGCCGTGATGTATTCGCTGAGTGTCGGGAGATTGTTACTCTGCAAAGAATCCAGGAAGACGAGGAAGCTCAGAATTTTATCATACGCTGTTCGTTCGGCCGGGGTCAGATGGGGATAGTCCTTGGTATCTTGTGTCAGATTGATTTCTTCAGGTATCCAGAAGTTATTCATGGCCTGACGATACCAGTCGCTTACCCATTTGTATCGCATGTTATTGAAATCATTCAGATTGGTTGTATTGCCTCCGATCATCTTTCTGAGACGGGTTTCTGTATCACCTTCGGGATTGAAGAGGGCATTTTTCTTTAATTTTTTTGTTTCCATATCGTTTTCTTGTTTATTCGTTTATTTAAGATGCACAGCTTTCGCATTCTTCCACTTCCAATGATTTACTGCGAACGTAATATACCGTTTTTACTCCACATTCCCATGCCAGTAAGTAGAGATCGAGTACTTGTCGCATGGTAAATTCATTGGTGATATACAGGTTCAGGCTTTGAGACTGGTCGATGTGCAACTGCCGGGTGCCTGCCGCACGGATACTCCATTTTTGGTCGAGTGTATAGGCATCTTTATATAACCAGAAGGTTTTGTCTGACAGTGCCGGTGCCACACGTGGCAGCATGGCTCCTTTTTTCTCTTCAAGGAAGAAACGTTTCATTACAGGATCGGTACCGGCAGTGGTTCCCGCGATGATACTGGTACTGCTGGTCGGTGCGATAGCGAGAAGATAGGCGTTTCGCATACCGTTTTCCGCTACTTTGGCTGCCAGCCGATTCCATTCGGGGGAAGTATATCCCCGTTTGCCAAAGTATGCTCCCGTTTGCCAGTCGCTTCCTTCGAAGTATTCATAGCGTCCTTTTTCTTTTGCCAGGTCGGCACTGGCTTCGATGGCTGCATAATTAATCTGTTCGAATACTCGGTCTACAAACCGGAGATGTTCTTCGCTTTCCCAGCGGATATTGCGTATGGCAAGTGCGTGGTGATAACCGCTTACTCCCAGTCCGATACTGCGGTAACGCTGGTTGGTGATTTGCGCAAAAGGGAGTGGATAGAAATTCAGGTCGATAACATTGTCGAGAGCACGCACTACGGTGCTTACTTTCTCCTTTATCTGTTCTTCGTCCTCCAATGGGAGATGCCCCAGCGAGAGGCTGGCAAGATTGCAAACTACAAAGTCGCCGGGCCGTACCGTCTTCACCACTACTGTGTCACCCTCTTCCGTACGTATCTCGGTGGATACCGTTTCGATAGCTGCCATATTTTGTGCTATTTCCGTACAAAGATTCGAACAGTAAATGATGCCCCGGTGAGCATTGGGGTTGGCCCGGTTCACTGTGTCACGGTTGAAGGTGAAGGGAGTACCTGTTTCGACTGCCGATCGCAACACCAATCTGACAATGTCTTTAATGCTTATACTTCTTTTGGAAAGTCGGGTATCGTTTACACAGTCATGGTATCTCTTTTCCCATTCTTCTCCGTAATAATCTTCCAGGCAATACCCTTTGATTGTCATAATCTCGTTAGGGCAGAATAAGTACCATGGTTGGTTAAGGTCTTCCTTAGCCATTTTCCAAAATAGGTCCGGATAACATACCGAAGGAAAAATATCGTGAGCTTTCATCCGGTCATCTCCGTTGTTGGTCCGCAATTGTAAGAATTCCGGCAGGTCTTTGTGCCATACATCCAGATAGACAGCGACGGCACCTTGACGCATACCCAACTGATCAACAGCTACAGCCGTATCGTTCACAAGCTTCATCCATCGAATTACTCCTCCTGCTACACCTTTAAAACCCCGTATATTTCCTCCTGCCGCACGTACTTTGCCAAAGTACATTCCCATGCCGCCACCAAATTTGCTTACCATGGCAAAGTTATCGATACTGCGGTAGATACCTTCTAAACTGTCGGGTACCGTATCGATGAAACAACTTGAAAGTTGATGATAAGGTTTCCGGGCATTCGAGAGGGTAGGAGTGGCCATTGTCACCTCCAAACGACTTAGTAAGTCGTAGAATTTTTTCACCCAAGTCATCCGTTCTTTCTGTTCGGGCATAGCCAGATGGAGGGCGATACCCAGATACATTTCTTGTACGGACTCTGCCGGTTCATGGAGTCGGGTACGGATCAAGTAGCGTTTGACAAGCAGATCCAGTCCGGAATAATTAAATAGTTTGTCCCTGTCAGGGCAGATAAATCCGGCTGCTTCTTCAATCTCCTGTTGCGAGTAGGCCGCCAGTATGTAACTACCGTATAGTCCTTCTTCCGTCAGATAGCGCAGTTTGTCGTAAAACGAACGGATGCCTGCCGATGCCGCCTGCTTTTCCAGTTTCTTCGATAGTTGGAAATTGAGTAGACGGGCCGCGATAAACTCCCAGTCAGGTGCTTCCTGAGTGGTCAGTTCCACGGCAGCCTTAATCAATGCTGCCAAACGTTCGGAATGTGGCATTTCCTGTTTGCAAAACCCTGAAAATTTTTCATAGAGTACAACGAGACTGTATTCGTGGGTGGTGAAGTCTTTCTGAATCTCTTTCAGGACATCCATCACAGTTCCGTCGCCCAATTCATTTATTATGCTGTTGAGTGCTTTTCTGCGTTCAGTCCGTTGCCAGCGGTAGAGTATGTAATTTTTGGCCTCGGCATAAAAGCCGTGTTCCATCAGACTTTGCTCCACTTTGTCCTGTATCTGTTCGACACTACGGTTTGCGGTATCTTTCCCGACAAAATTCTCCACTTCTTCTACCACCGAATAGATGATTTCGTTACTTACTTCCTGCCCTGTACTGGCAAAACTTTTTCGTATGGCGACGGCAATTTTCTCCCTGTCATAGGGTTCCGTCGTTCCGTTCCTCTTGGTTATTTCCATGAGTTATGTTCTAACTAAATATTTATAGAATCTTTTCGTACCGTTTCCCTAATCCCACGAGTGGAAACAGCCTTTGATAAGCGGCAGGTCTTCTGACTGACTCCTTGTTTCCGACGCCTTCCCGGTGACTCCTTATCTATTTACAAAAAGGTATCCCAGTGGCAACAGTTGTTATCGGAAATTCAGACGGAGCTTCACAGCAGCGGGACTGTCCGGGATTTACACCCGATTCCCTTTTAATCCGGATAGAGGAATGACTATTCGGAACCGATCAGGGAGCAAAGATAATAGAATTTGGAATGGTTGTGCAGAGAGTGTGTTTTAAAAAACAACAACTATTCATAAAAGAGCGGGTGTATTGTTGACTTGTAAAAGAGATGCAGACAAATACATCTTTCGTTGCCGGATGGGCGGATGAAAGATGCGTTTGTCTGCATTTTAAGGATAATCTATTCTTTATTATTCTTCCGGAACGTAGATGATTTCCCCATTATCGAGTTCATAGGCGATACCTACTTTCTTTCCTTTTTTACCGCTTTTCTGCTGGTCTTCCGAAGGAGTATAACGGTTGATTTTCTGTCCCTCTTTGGTAATAATTTCCATGTTTTCTTTTCCCGGATTTTTCACCATCGTGTAGTCTTCCTGAGAGAAAACCTCGGTCATATTGTAGCGGCTGACAAGAGCTACCATCAGGGCTACGGCAAAAACCATGGCTACATCGAACAGGTTCGATACAACGCTGATCGGGTCAGCATCTTCTTCTTTTCTGAGTAGGTTTCGTTTCATCGGGCCGCACGTTTTTCGTTCAACAATTCAGAAAGGAATTCCAGGTTGGTCATGTCCTGAAGATACCAGCGTTGTTTCACCTGCTGGGTCAAGAAACCTACGGCGCCTGCTACCAGTCCGACAACGGTCGTGGCAAAAGCAATCTGCATGTTATAGGCCATTGAAGCAATGTCGCCGCTTGCCAGTCCGGCAAGGGCAGGTCCCATCGGGATAAGCGTACCCATCAAACCGAGGATAGGTCCGAGCTTTGTCAGAGTTTTAGAGATAGCCAGATCTTTATCGGCGGCTATCTCAAAGTTGGCAAGCAGTCTCTGTATCTGTGCCGGGCTTTCATGTGCCTGGAGCACCTGGCGTATGTACGATATGACTAATGATGATGATTTTTCCGGAAGCTTGTCTGCCAGTTCCATAACGGTGGCAGGAGTGAGTGCATTCAGTTCGTTACGGAGTAGTGCCTCGGTTTTGCGTATTGAGAGATATTGTCCGTAGAAACTGCCGACCAGCAGAAGTGCACGGCCGAATAATACGATAAGCAATACGATGTCAGGAACGAGTAGTCCTGTAGAAATCCAATATAAAATGTCTGATATAATATTCATTGTTGATCTGTTTTAATGAGTTGATTTACTTATTATTTTTGTGATTAATTGATTCTTTTCTTCACCCTTCGCCAAACGAGTCCGATGGCACTGCCGATGATGGTTATTCCACCGACGCCGGCCAGTGCTCCCCAATTTACTTCACTGACTCCGGCTACGGAGGTCCGTCCGTTTACGGTAGCGACAATTCCCAGAATGGCCACCAATGCGTTAGTGAGGAAGAAGAGTTCCAGCCGCAACTCCTTCTCCGGAAGGAGGTAAAGCAGTAGCCAACGTCCTACGGGAATGGCTATCAGCACGCAAGCGGCATACATCCATGCCACGGTGGTGAATGGTGTCCCTGGGAAGGCAAAGATAAGATAGACCAGCCCGCTGAATAGTACCGGAAAGATGAGCAGTCCCGGAAACCATCTCAGGAAGCGGTAGGTGAGCAGTGTACGCGGTTTTACCGGATAGGCACTGGCAACATGTACCGCCAGCATGGCATAGGCCATCTGGAGGCTGACTTCGATGGTCAGCAAAACGGAAGTGTCCAGCATCAGGGCTGTGTTACCCAGCCAGTCGGCAATCTGTGTTTTCGATTGCTCGATGGCATACGGCCACATCAGTCCTGCAAACAGGGCGGCAACAGTGGCTATGATGCCGACTGCAACCGTTTTCCAGAAAGTCTGTTTCAGCAGAAAGTTGAATGCTATTAACAGCATTAATACAAGTACGACTGTATCCATACTTCTGATTATTCTGATGTTTTACGACGTTTACGGACAAAGAGTACGAGTGCCAGTATTACCACTACAACGGCTGCACCCACGGCAATGTTGCTCAGGGTTGTCTTTTGTTCTTCCGGTGTCCGGTTTATCTCTTCTTTCTTCATCACCATTCCTTTGGCATCGCCCGAAACTTTCGCTTCGCGTATTTTAGAGATATTTTCTTTGTACTGTGCGGCAGCCGGAGCGTCTGACTTGGACGCGATGTATTCGCGCAGTTTGGCGTTGTCACATACAAAGCCCGAGCACGACGGACGATACTTATTTACCGTCTCCGTATGCAGTTTTGCCAGTTCGGCAACCTGTTCGGCACTTGCTTTCCACAAACCTTTACGGGCACTTTCGAGCATGATGGCAGTCATTTCTTCAAGCGCTGCGGGACTTTGTGTTTCGAAAAATTCTTTCACGTTCAGGTTGTATTCGTCTTTTACGTATACATTGTAAATGTTGTCCCAAAGCTCTTTGTCGATGGCGGCAGGTTTCATTACGTTCCAGCCATATGTATTGGTGACTGTCTCGGCAAATTCCGCAGCAGAGGAAGAGCCGCCTTTCATCTTCTCTTTGATGTAAGCGGGGTTGAGGATGGTGGTACGGCTTTCTACACCGACAGCCTCTTTGACTTCTTGCATGCGCATGTGGTTACGGTTGCGATAATCGCTCAGGTAAGCATCGGGATCTTTGCCGGTCACGTTGCGTACGGCCAGGTTCATACCTCCCATAAACTCGTAGACATGGTCGAGGCTCAATGCGCCCCATGTATTGCTTTGACGAGGCTGAACCACTACGTCCGTGCGGGTCAGTGCGGCTTCGAAGGCATATTTCCGGAAGGCTTCCCAGTTCTTTTCACTGCCATAGTAAGCACCCATGTTATTAAGATAGGTGGCAGCTATCTCTGATTCATCTTCCCAGCGGTCACCGGATTCAACCATCTCCTGAATGCCCGTACCATACATTCCGTTGGCACCGCCGAACACACGGAATGCAGCCATTTCACGGGCATCTTTCGGACTTACCCCTTTCTCGGTCAGTGTCTTTTCGGCTTCTACTACGCTTGCCGCTACCAGATTTTCATATTTGTCGTCTTTGGCAGCTGCAGCCATCTCTACCGCACGATTGATCAGAAAAAGGCGGGAGGCCGCAATGTCGCGTAGTTGCCCCGATGTCTGTACTACTACGTCGATGCGCGGGCGGCCTAATTCGGCAGAAGGAATCAGCTTCAGATCGCTGACACGTCCGAATGCATCACGAACCGGCTCTACACCGAGCATATACAATACTTGTGCGATGGTAGCTCCTCCCGTTTCAATAAACTCACCGGACCAGAGCGTGTAACTGACCTTACGCGGGATACTGTCATTATGGCGGCGTTGGTAAGTTTCAATGGTTTGCTTGGCAAGTGCAACTCCTTTCTCCCAGGCCGATTCTGACGGAGTGGCTTCTGCATTGATGGCATACATGTTGCGTCCTGTGGGTAGGGTGTTGGGATTGGCAATCGGATCACCACCCGGTGAAGGTGCGGTGTATCCTCCATTGAGGGCATTGACAAGGCTGGCAAGTTCTTTCTCGGGGCTGGCAGTCAGTTCTGTTTGGTAGTTGCCTACGTTGCGGATGGTGCGTTCCACCTCCGTCAGTGCAAGGGCAAAGTTGATTTCTTCTTTGCTGTATTCCTTTTGAGCCGTTTTTTTCCCCATGGTGGCCATCATGTCCGACATGCCTTTAGCTTTATCCGCTTCCGGCTTATCTCCCTTTGAGGCATTCATTTTTGCTTCCATTTTCTTCAGGGCTTCCGGATCGGCACCCATTTTTTTTGCCATTTCCATGGCTTTGGATGAATCCATATGTGCGCCCATTTCTTTCATTTTCTTCTTCATGGCTTCCGGCATCTTATCGGCTGTTTTGCCGGTTTTATCCCCGGTCTTGTTTTTGGCGGCGGCAGCCATCATCATCGCCATCATTCCTTTCGGAGCATTGCGTGAGGTCTCTATTTCTCGTGCTTTTGCCAGTTCTTCGGGACTGACACCGGCAGTGCGGCAGATCAGTTCGTCTGTTGCCAAAGCAGGGTTGGCTATCAGTTTCTCTACTAAGGCACGGGCCGGATTCAGATAGCGTTGGGTGAAGAGAGAGCGATGCTTTTCTACATCGGCTGTTGCTTTGCCACGTTGTTTGTCGAGTGACAAGAGGCTGTAAGCGATCGGTTCGGTTGTCATGGCAAGTACGGAAGAGGTGATACGCTCCGGTTCATAGGGAACCCCCATGGTATAAAGCTGCCCGGTGATTTTTTCCGTGGCCAGTTCTTCAGCGAAGTTCTCTACACGTGCCACTTCGTCCTCGCTGTATGGGCGGGTCGGCAAACTGTCCAGCCCCAGTTCACGATGGATGCCCAGTTTCACGGTGAGTGCTTTTACGGCAAGCGACTGCTTTTCTTTCGCTCCTGTGGTGTTATTATAAATCTTGATTTTCTCCATCAGGTCACGGTAGATGCCCCGTACACTGCTTTCGAGGAAAGGAGGTGTAAGGTAAGATTGCAAGGTAGCATACGAACGTCGTTTGGCTATCATGCCTTCCCCCACGTTGCCGATAGAATATATATAAAGGTGTGGAAGAGCTCCTACAAGGCGGTCGGGCCAGTCATCGCTACACAACGCTACCTGTTTTCGTGGAGTGAACTCAAGGCTTCCGTGCGTACCGAAGTGGATCATTGCGTCTGCCTTAAAACCATGCTGCAACCAAAGATACGAAGCGATATAAGTGTGGGGAGGTGCGGCGTTGGTTCCATGCACCACTTGAAAGGCGTTGTCTCCGCTACCGGCTGCCATCTGCGGCATCAGTACCACATTGCCAAACTGCAATCGTGCGATGCCCAGGCGTCCGTCCGGCGTAGTCATGTATTGGCCGGGGAATTCACCGTTGGCGGCTACCACTTCAGCATATTTTCCGGGGCGTAGCGATGCTTTTACCCAGCTCTCGTATTGTTCTTTAGTCACCAGTTCGGGATTCCCTGTTTTCATAAATTCATCAAATGCGCCTTCTGCATACATTCCGAATACGGCTCCCTGTGCCTGGATCATCTTTTCCAGCTCTTTGGCGCTCTCCGGAAGGTTTTCTACCCGGTAGCCTTCTTTCTTCATTCTCAGCAGCAGGTTGTAGAGTGACGGGCCTACTTCCATTCCGCTTGCTGTGAGGGCATTTTGTCCGGGGCCTTTGTAGTAGACGATGGCTATATGCTTTTCGCTGTTGGGTTTTGTTTTCAAGGTGAGATAATTGTTCACTGTGTTGACAAATGTCTCCAACCGTTCCGGAACGGCGAAAGAGTGTTGCAGTCCTTCATCGTCCTTGTATTGGGCAAAGAGGGCGAACGGACGGATGGCACCGTCAATTTCCGGTGTCACTACGCTTTGCGAAAGAAATCCTCCCGACATACCCATCGGATCGTTTTCCCACTCTTCTACCAGGCTGTTGACTGTGAGTGGTGCAAAGAGAGGGATATTGCGTTCTTTCAGATATTCCACCATATCGTCGCCCATGCGTCCGTGTGCCATATTGATAACAGCATCCGGTCGTATTTCACGGACGAACTCCATGAAACGGGTGAAAGAAGAGATCGGATATACATTGTGTCCGGCTTTTTCGAGTGCCAGGATTAGTCCTGTGGCATCTGCCATCTGCCCGGTGATCACAACCTTGCGGGCACCTTCATGATAGAGTCCGTTTTCACGAAGGAACTTTTCATAATCGGTTACGTTGAGAAATTCCATTTCATCATCCGGGTTCTTCACTCCGGCATGGTAAAGAATGTCGGTCGGCTTTTCTACCGGTGCTTCCGGTACGGGGGCGGAGATCAGCTTACCATCAATCTCTTTGCGGACATACGAAAGCAGATTCCGGTAATTTACTTTTCCCGCATTAGTCAGGTATTGACGTATTTGACTCATCTGTACCGAATCGAGATTGCAGATATTGTTTGCGGGATTGGTAGCCATGGAGGTGTACACCGGTATACCTTTGTCGGCCGCCCGTTGTATCTGTTGGCGTTGTTCTTCGACGATGCGCAATCCCATACCGTTGACGAACACCATATCATAGCCCGTCAGTTCGTCCAGGTGATCGGTAGAGACCTCCCTTAGTTTGACAAATGAATTGTCGTTCGCCTTCGAAATATTTCCCAGGTTGATGGTCTGGAAATTGACAAAGGCAATCTTCGTGGCACTGAAGTAGGCTTGCCAGACGAATACCCCGACGAGTATTGCCGCAGCCACACAACAAGTGGTGATGATTTGTTTCTTTTTCATATTGTTTTTTGTTCTTTGGTTTATTTCGTTCTTACTAAATGCCGGCCGGACGATCGGAGATATCCGCTGGCTTAGCCTCTTCCGCTATTTTCTGAACATTTGATCAATGTCCAGCGACAGCCCTACGGAGAAGTTGGTTCCCGTCGTATAGGGTGAATTGGCATAATAATAGTCAGGTCGGTAGTTGAACAGGTTATTGACGGCCATATTCACATTGATCCCTTTCCATACTCTTTGTGTGAGCGTCAGGTTCCACATGGTATATCCCGGATAAGTAACCTTTTCCGTTCCCGCATTCGGATCATTGGAAGTATATTGATTGGTTTTCACCTGTGACAAGGCCCGTCCGTCGAGTGACAGATTGAAGTCATAATGATCCCATGTCTTGCCATACTCCAACCGTACCGTAGCCGAATGGGGGCGGGTAGAGCTGAGTTTGGTCTGTCCGTCACGCATGAACTCGTGGATGTACGTATACGAGATACGTGCACCTATACCGCAAGGATATTTGGCAGAGGCATTGGCATCGATTCCGGCAATGTCTACCCGTGGGGTATTGATATATTTTTGTGCGATCATTCCGTCGGTATCTCTGAAAGAGGTATACTCGATGCGGTCGTGCACCAGGTTATAATATCCTGTCAGCGTAAAATTATAACGGTTTTTGGTATATTCTCCGGAGAGCGAGAAGTTGTGACTGGTTTCCGGCTCCAGATCCGGGTTACCATAAATCATCATGGTGTTTGCCATGTAGAAGTTCATGTGCATCTCTTTCAAGGTGGGCGAACGGAACCCCTGCGCATAAGAGCCCCTCAGCGAGCAGTTTCCTATCTTGTACATCAATCCCAGATGCGGTGAGAAATGGCGCACGTTCGATTCGGAGAAGTAGTCGAACCTCAATCCGGCAATCACGTTGAAGTGTTCCGTGGGATTCCAGTCGAACTGTCCGAAAGCATCGGCGGAATGCATGGTATAATCGGCGTTTTCTTTGAACTGATACGACATCAGATAATCTCGTAGATAGTCTCCTCCGACGGTGAGCGTGTTCTTATCGTTGAACGTATAATTGTAAAGCGCGCGTACACTGTGTTGCACATTACTGTAGTCGCGGATATCATTCTTATACGATACCAGATAGTCACTTTTGTCGTACTGGTCGAATGTGTAGGCCAGTTCCAGGTTACTTTTCGTGTTGAAGTCGTAGTTTCCTTTCAGCCCGCCACTGAATCCGCGATAACGGTTCTTGGTTTCCGAGGAGGCATCCCGTTCACGGAAATAATAGCCAGCACGTGCTGTCAGTCGCAATTGCTCGTTCGGGGTGAACATCAAGCGTTCCTTCACGTTCCAGGTTTTATTGCCGTTGATGGTCGTATAATCCCCCTGTTTTACGTTATAAGAGTCTATGTTGGTATATTGTACGTTGGTCTGGTTGTAGAACTTGCCGGCATTGAATCCTACCGTACCCCCATGCCGCTGATCATTATGTACTCCGAAACGAGTATTGAGGTTCAGATTCCACGGATCGTCCGAAGCTTTGGTAATGATATTGATTACCCCCCCGATGGCACTTGAACCATACAGCGTAGAGGCCGCGCCTTTCACTATTTCCACTCGTTCTACATTGTCCAGGTTGAGGCGGTTGTAGTCTATGTTATCCAGTGTTTCTCCGGCCAGACGTTCGCCATCTACCAGAAAGAGGACGGCATTACCGCCAAATCCCTGCATGTTGAGCTTTACCTGCTGATCCATTGAATAAGAGAACTCGATACCCGGTAGCTCTACCTGAAGCAATTGTCCGATATGGGTTGCGTCCACTTTCTTCAGATCGCCGGCTGTGATTACCCGGGTGATGATCGGAGCATCTTTCAGTAGTTTCGGAGTACGTGTTCCGGTGATAACTACGGTACTCAGATTCATCTGATCTTCTTTCAGAATGAAATCGAGACGACCTTGACGGGCAGCTGTTGTTTTTTTTGTAGCGGTCACATATCCCACAAAAGAGACCTGTACGGTATATTCTTTCTGGTCCGGCAGTGTCAGGGTGTAGCGTCCTTCCGTATCGGTGGTGGTGCCGACAGACGGTTTTTCTTTCAGGGTGATGGTGGCACCCACCAGAGGTTCCTGGGTGGTATCGATCACCCTGCCGGATATTTTATGTTGTGCGGCAGCTGCTGTCGTCAACAAGAGGGCTGCGAAGAAGCAATATGCCGATTTTAGTAGTCTTTGCATATTTATTTTTATTTGTCTTTATCAAAGCATTATGGTTCGTATGGGTAGATGTAGTCAAAAGTCATGTATCCCTTTATGCCCGCAGCATTCATGTAACTCACCAGGCGGATGGCAGCCATTGTGCCGTCTTTCATCCTGAGCAGATAGACTTTGTTGGACGGAGTGTAAATGGGAGGCATTTCACTGGTATCGACGTTGAGCCATTTTGAAAGTTCCGGATTGAAGTCAGACGGAGCATAAATCAGATAACCGTTATCCTCCATCATGTGTGAAACGTCGACAGCTATTTTATTTGTGGTCCATTCGTCGGCGACAAAGATACCTTGAGGCATGCTGCCTGCGTTTTTCAGTGCACTCAGGCTTTGATAATCGGTTTCAAGCACCTCACCGCCATTAGTCTTTACATCGTATCGATGAATGGCAAGGTCCCATGTGTCCGGATCATCCGCACCTTCTGCGGTAACTTTGGCCGAGTCAATCTGCAGGGTGTGCAGATTGATGTAGTTCCATTTTGTATATTGGGTAGCATCCACCCGTACCGTACCGCTATGATTGGCATGATCTATCGTAATGAAGCCGAAATCCTTTGCGGTTTCCGGTTCATCATATAGGCTGCTCAATATCCCATTACAAGCTGAGAACGATATAAGCATCGTTCCCAGCAGAGTAATGGCTATTAACAGAGAATTTATTTTCATGTAACTGAGAATGTTCTGTTGTTTTAGTTATTTCGTTTTAATTCATTTATTTTCCGGTACGTCCCCTGTGGCGAAAGTAATGGTCAGTCCGTTCATTACGGCAGGTACCGATATTTCGAAAGTGGGGGTTGCTTTGGCTGCATCGATTGTTCCTTTGAGGGTGCAGGCATACTCTTTAGGTTCTTTGCCTTCCATGCCCATTACGCTTTTTCCTTCTCCATTAATAGTGTATGCGTTGTTCTCTGATTTTACAGTTGCATTGTTAATGGTGAATTCACCGAACGAAGTCGAAGTGTATGTTACGTTTACAGTACCGTCTTCATTGGCGGTCACTTTGATAGTCTGGTCTGCAGCATATTGTCCGTTAGGGAAATACTGGGCAACGGCTTTAGTATATCCCTTATAAGAGCCTGCTGCCATTACTGCTGCCGGAGCTTCTCCTTGAGTGAAAGTGACAGTCAGTCCGTTCATTACTGCCGGTACATTGAACTCGAGGGCAGATGTTTTCTTGTCTTTGCTGATTGTTCCTTCAAATGTGCAATCATATTCTTTAGGGGTGCCCCCATTCATACCCATGGTTGTTTTCCCGTCTCCTTTAACGAGGTACGCGTCATTTTTTAATTCCACAGTGGCATTGCTGATACTGAATTCACCGAATGACTCGGAGGTATAGGCAATGTTTACTGTTCCGTTGTCGTTAGGAGTCAGTGTGATGCTTTGTTTGTCAGCATATTGTCCTGCGGGGAAGTATTGCGCCACAGCTTTGGTGTATCCGTCGTATTTTCCGGCTACTACTTGATTGAGAGGTGTTTCTTCATTTTTGTCGTCATTACAAGCTGCACAAGCGCACAGCACAAACATCATAGTCAGTAAATTCTTAATTTTCATTTGGCATTTTATTTTAGTAGTTAGTATTTTAATAAATGCGTTTTTTTTATCTATGTCGGGATGTTTATAAATCCGGTTGCAAAGTTAGAGGCAATAAAAAGGGTTGACAATACCTAAATAGTATGAAAAAGGACTTGGCGGATACCCATAAATAAGTAATACTAATTAGTAAAATCAAATGATTGATGATGCCGTCCCCCTTGTTTTATCGGTTTCATTTATAGAACCGGTGTATCCACCGGAAGTCTTTCAAAGAGAGTTATACTGCGAAAGAGATGCTTAATTCATGTTATCGGGAGACCGGGAACGGGTGTGCGGAATCGTACGGCAGACTTGTCTCCCCATATGTGGCTATCGGTTGCCTGATAATTAGATATTAGTAGGTATTGCCTTCACCTGGTGATCTGCGTACTTTTGTGCCATCACCAAAACGTTAAAGTTATGATGGAACTAATCAGCAGAACCCGCAATGGAATGATCACTTACTGTGCCCATTGTAAAGTGTATCATCTGGAATTTGGCAACCTTTTCTTTCGTCTGTCCGAAGCCGGATTTGAGTGTCTACGCAATTATATTGTATCGATTAACGGACCTTACTGTGAGAGGTCGAACAGGAAAATGAATGCCAACCGGAAGATCTTTCTGAAATTGCCGGCTCAGAATGTCTATTTCTGTGTCTGTACGGCCGAACTTGAAGAACTGAAGTCTCTGGTTTTGCTGCAGTCGCCGGCCGTTGAAGAAACGGATGGCTTGATACCTTTTATGCATGATATTTCATTGAACTAATCTGCCTGTTTGTCTGTTTTTAGAATAGATAAATATCTTAATCGAGCATGGCGCATTCTCACGAACATCATCACGAGCACGTCCACGAACTGACGTCGCTCAATAAATCTTTTATAATTGGCATTACGCTGAATATTTTGTTTGTCCTCGTTGAGTTCGGCATCGGTTTCTATTATGATTCTTTGGGGTTGCTTTCCGATGCCGGGCACAACTTGGGCGATGTGGCAAGTCTTGTGCTTGCCATGTTTGCTTTCCAGTTGGCAAAGGTGCATCCCAACAGTCGTTATACATACGGTTATAAAAAGAGTACGGTACTGGTATCTCTGCTCAATGCCGTTATTCTTCTGGTTGCCGTCGGCATTATCATCACCGAGAGTATAGAGAAGTTGTTCCATCCCGTTCCGGTTGAAGGTGCTGCCATTGCCTGGACGGCAGGTGTGGGAGTGGTTATCAATGCCGTTACAGCCTGGCTTTTTATGAAAGATAAGGAAAAAGACCTCAACGTGAAAGGAGCTTATCTGCATATGGCTGCCGATACGTTGGTATCGGTGGGAGTGGTCATTTCGGGTATTATCATCATGTACACCGGTTGGACACTTGTCGACCCGATCATCGGCCTGGTGATTGCCGTCATCATTGTCATCTCAACCTGGAGCTTACTGCACGACAGCCTCCGCCTTTCGCTCGACGGAGTCCCGGTGGGAATAGATAGTGAAAAGATCGGGCGGGTTATCCTGGAGCAACCCGGTGTGGAGAGTTATCACCATCTGCATATCTGGGCATTGAGCACTACCGAAACAGCATTGACTGCCCATATCGTGATAGGCGATCTCCGCCGTATGGAAGAGGTAAAGCGCGAGGTTAAGCATGAACTGGAACATGCCGGGATCACTCATGCCACTTTAGAATTTGAGTATAAAGGAGCATGTTGCGAAGGGGAGGATTGTATTTCTTAAAGTATATTTTCGAAGAAAAGAGCAATTTGTCAAATTGATATTTAAAATCTTGTAGAATCCCGTATTTGTATCCCTCGTTGGGAGTTGTTCGGAAAAACACCGGGAAATGCCGTTGGTGATTTTGTGTTCGGATACTTAATGTGCCGCATGAACTGCTATCTGTCGCTGATTCGGTTGTAATATGTGAAATATGGATCTCTTATTACCTATATCGTTGCTTTCTGACACTTGGTCGCCGTTCGGAAGCGCGGACGAAGTAGAGTAAAACAGTCTTTTTCAAAGCCTTTTTCCGGTTAGGTTATACCATTTTGACCGGATGATTACTTCATCCGGTAAGTATGGTTACGGCATACTGGCCGGATGGTTACTCCCTTTTTTGTCTATCCTTATTGTTTTTCTGTAAAAGTGAAAAACAGAACCCCGTTTTCAGGACTTCTGGAAGGGGTGAAGTTGGCTGCTAAGTCTTCCGGTTGCCCTATATGCCCGTTTTTAAATAGAGGGTGCGTTAGCAGAATCTTTTAATTTCTGTCTTTTTGATTGTGAAATATCCGTTCCACTTTCTTTATGTGAAGGCTTTGGGGTTTGGCGAAGAAAATAACTTCTTCTTTTGCTATAGTCGAAAACAGTTTTTTACGTACCTTTGCGCACATAACAACTAAAATTAACCTTTTTATTTATGTTTACTGATTTATTGCACTCCTCTTATTTCTCTCTCTTCCTTATTGTTGCGTTGGGCTTCATGTTGGGAAGAATCAAGATTAAGGGGCTATCGCTCGACGTGTCGGCGGTTATCTTCATTGCCCTTCTTTTCGGGCATTTCGGTGTGATTATTCCCAAGGAACTGGGGAATTTCGGATTGGTACTTTTTATCTTTACCATCGGTATCCAGGCGGGGCCGGGATTCTTCGATTCTTTCCGCAGTAAGGGGAAGACGCTGATCATTATTACCATGCTTATCATCAGTTCTGCCTGTCTGACTGCTGTCGGGTTAAAGTATGCGTTTGGCATCGATACACCGAGTGTGGTGGGGCTGGTAGCCGGAGCGCTGACCAGTACACCGGGTTTGGCCGTTGCCATCGACAGCACCAACTCTCCGTTGGCTTCTATCGCTTATGGTATTGCCTATCCGTTTGGCGTGATTGGTGTCATCCTGTTTGTGAAGTTGCTGCCGAAGATAATGCGTATCGACCTTGACAAAGAGGCCCGTCGTCTTGAGATAGAGCGTCGCGGACAGTTTCCGGAACTGGGAACCTGCATTTATCGTATCACGAATCCGAGTGTATTCGGCCGTAGCCTGATGCAGATCAATGCACGTGCCATGACAGGAGCCGTTATCTCACGCCTGAAGCATCAGGAAGAGATATCCATTCCGACAGCCCATACGGTACTCCATGAAGGGGACTACATTCAGGCAGTGGGTAGCGAAGAAGCTCTGACACAACTTGCCGTGTTGGTAGGTGAACGTGAAGAAGGTGAACTTCCGTTGGAAAACACGCAAGAAATCGAATCATTGCTGTTGACCAAGAAGGATATGATCAATAAGCAGTTGGGCGACCTGAACCTGATGAAGAATTTCGGTTGTACCGTGACACGTGTCCGTCGAAGCGGTATCGACCTCTCTCCGTCACCCGACCTGGCATTGAAGTTTGGCGATAAACTGATGGTCGTTGGTGAGAAAGAAGGTATCAAGGGAGTAGCCCGTCTGCTGGGTAATAATGCCAAAAAACTTTCCGACACGGATTTCTTCCCCATTGCTATGGGTATTGTGCTGGGAGTTCTGTTTGGCAAACTCAATATCTCGTTCCCGGGCGGATTATCCTTTTCACCGGGATTGACAGGTGGTGTGCTGATGGTGGCTTTGCTGCTGAGCGCAATAGGCAAGACCGGGCCTATCCTTTGGTCTATGTCCGGACCTGCCAACCAATTGCTTCGTCAGTTGGGACTGTTGCTTTTCCTTGCCGAGGTAGGTACGTCGGCAGGTAAGAATCTGGTCGCTACTTTCCAGGAGAGCGGTCTGCTGCTGTTCGGAGTAGGTGCCGCCATTACTTTAGTGCCGATGCTGATTGCTGCGTTCGTCGGACGTCTGGTGTTTAAGATCAGCTTGCTCGATTTGCTGGGTACCATTACCGGCGGTATGACCAGTACGCCGGGACTTGCGGCTGCCGACTCGATGGTAGACAGCAATATCCCGAGTGTAGCCTATGCGACGGTATATCCGATTGCAATGGTATTCCTGATCCTGTTTATACAGGTGATTGCGACAGTGGTGTACTAAGCCGGCTGACCATAAAAAGATACTGCGGAGGGCACAGAGCATAACTATTCTTAGGAATAGCGCTCTGTGCCCTCCGTGTCTTCTATAGCCGGCAGCGATTCCTTTCCCACAGCCATCAAACCTTTTCTTGCGGATTTTGTTTACACCCTTGTAACTAATCTCAAGAATTATGGACGCTGCAAATACATCGAATCCCTCTGATAAGAAAAAGTTTATCTGGCTGGTGATATTGCTTATCATCGCTATTGTCGTAGCCGTTGTCTGGTGGTGGAACTATCGAAAATACGTATCTACCATAGATGCAAACCTGGATGGCAGTCGTGTGAATGTGTCCGTCCGTGCGATGGCCCCTTTGTCTGCTGTCTTCAAGCAGGAGGGTGACAGCGTGAAGAGAGGTGAACTGCTGGCTGTGCTCGACAGCACGATGACTGAGGATTACCGGATTGTTTCACCTGTCGATGGCTTGATAGCCAAGCAGTGGGTGGTTCCCGGCGATCTGTTGCAGCCGGGCGAGAACATCTTTACCTTGAACGAGGGCAAGAAACTTTGGGTGACTGTCTACTTGCAGGAGACTAAGTTTGATGAAGTCCGTATGGGACAACAGGCTCTTTTCACCCTCGACGCCTATCCCGGACTGACGTTTTACGGCAAAATCTTCTATATCGGTGCCAATACTGCATCCGAGTTTTCTCTGATTCCCCCTGATAACGCATCGGGCAACTATACAAAGGTGGCCCAGCGGATTCCCCTGAAGATATCAATCGACCGGGTAGAAGGTAAAGAGAAACTGAAAGCCAATCTCCGACTGCTTTCGGGGATGTCTGCTAACGTGAAGATCGTCAAAGAATGAAAGAAAGTTCTTCTTATAAATGGATCGTATTGGGCAACATCATGATAGGCACCTTTATGGCGGTGCTCGATTCTACAGTTGTCAATACCGGGCTGCCTGTGATTATGGGTACGCTCGGTGCGGATATCAATGTGGCCGAATGGGTGCTGACCGGATACATGCTTTCGATGGCGAGTATTCTTCCTGCTGCCGGATGGCTGTCCGAACGCTTCGGTTATAAAAAGATATATTTCTTGTCCCTACTCGTATTTACGGCCGGTTCCTTCATGTGTGGCAGTTCATCTACCATCGAAGAGCTGATCTTCTGGCGGGTGATCGAAGGTTTCGGATGCGGCATGCTCCTTCCTGTCGGCATGGCTATTGTGAGCGATGTATTCCCTCCCGAACAACGGGGGACGGCATTGGGCTTCTGGTCCATCGCTTCTGCCGCTTCGGTCTCTTTCGGGCCTGCTATCGGTGGATACCTGGTAGATTATATGGACTGGAACTATATCTTTTATGTCAACATCCCGATAGGAATCCTGGCCCTGATCGTCACTGCCATTGTGCAAAAGGAACATGTGAAAGGAACCGGAGTTCCTTTCGATATCCCGGGTTTCATCACTTCAGCCATCTTCTTACCTGTCTTCATGTACGGGCTTTCCGAAGTCAATTCGTCAACCAATTCCATGGGATGGAGCAGTCCCGTAGTACTTGGTGCCATGTGGATTGCAGTGGTCACTTTTATTCTTTTCCTTTATTTCGAGTTTACCGTCAAGACACCGCTGATCAATCTGCGCCTGTTTGTCGACAGGGACTTTGCGTTGTCCAACCTGATTCTGTTTGTTTTTGGTATCGGCATGTTCGGCAGTACGTTTTTGATTCCGCTCTATTTACAGGACAATCTGGGCTATTCGGCTTTGCAGGCCGGTATGTTTTTCATGCCAGTGGGGATTATCCAGGGAGTGGCTTCTCCTTTGTCCGGCAAACTGATGCAACGGATCAACCCCAAGGTCTTTATCGTATCGGGAATCCTGTTGATGGCTTTGAGTTTCTATATGAACTATTATCTATCTTTTCTGACCGAGAAGTGGTACATCATGCTGAGTCTTTATCTGCGCGGGCTGGGTATGGGATTGCTCTTCACCCCTTTGCTGACCCTGTCGCTGGTGAATATCCGTAACAGTGATATGGCACAGGCTTCCAGTATCACGAACATTGTCCGGCAGATGGGAGGAAGTTTCGGAGTAGCCATCTTCAGTCATCTGCTGACACAGCGTACGGCTTTTCACACGCAGCGATATGGCGAAGCACTCAACTATACAGGAGACGTATACCGGCAGACCCTTCATTCCTTGAGCCGGTTTATAGAACATACAGGGGGCAGAACGCCCGATACAGCCCAAGAAGTGGCGGAGATGCTGATATTGAAGCGTATCGATCTGGAGGGATACATCAGTGCCATTAACGACGATTTCTTTATCGCCTTTATCGTCACGTTGCTGTGTGTCGTTCCGGTACTGTTTCTCAGGACGAAGAAAGGATAGCATGAAGCAGGCCGGGAGTTGAGGCCTGAGTTTGTTTCTGTAAGGAGTGCTGCAAGGTTATCTACTTTATTGACTTTATTTTTCCCGGTTCAGATTCATTTTATTACTTTTGTCCCTAATTCAATAATCACATTATAAAAACAACAAAAACATGCGACAAACAATTGCTTCAAAAACTCCCCGTATCGAGGTAGTGGACGCATTGCGCGGTTTTGCCGTGATGGCGATCCTGCTGGTTCATAATCTTGAGCACTTTATCTTTCCTGTATATCCCGACGCAGCCTCCCAACCGGGATGGCTCAATATCCTCGACGAAGGGGTATTCAGTGTAATATTTTCTTTATTTGCCGGGAAAGCGTATGCTATTTTTGCTTTGCTTTTCGGGTTGACGTTCTACATACAGTATACCAACCAACAGAAGAAAGGCAAGGATTTTGGTTACCGTTTTCTTTGGCGTCTGCTCCTGTTGGGTGGTTTTGCCACTTTGAATGCGGCATTCTTCCCCGCAGGAGATGTGTTGCTGCTATTCTGTGTGGTAGGTATTTTCCTGTTTATTGTCCGTAAGTGGAGTGACCGTACGGTATTTATCCTGGCCATTTTCCTGCTGCTGCAACCGGTGGAATGGTATCATTACGTGATGAATCTTTTCAATCCCGCCCATTCTTTGCCCGACCTGGGAGTCGGTCAGATGTATGGCGAAGTAGCCGAATATACCAAGGAAGGAGATTTCTGGAAGTTTATCTGGGGAAATGTAACCTTGGGACAAAAAGCGAGCCTGTTCTGGGCAATAGGTGCAGGACGCTTCCTGCAGACAGCCGGACTGTTTCTGCTGGGAATGTTGATCGGACGAAAGCAACTCTTCGTTGCTTCGGAGGCCACGATCCGCTTTTGGGTGAAAGCCCTGATCTGGAGTGCCGTTCTGTTTGGTCCTCTCTATCAGCTGAAAGTGCAATTGATGGATGCCGGACAGCCGGATATGATACGCCAGACGGTAGGGGTAGTGATGGATATGTGGCAAAAGTTTGCTTTCACAATAGTATTGGTCGCTTCGTTCGTGCTGCTATATCAAACGGAGAAATTCAGGAAGCTGACAGCCGATTTGCGGTTTTATGGTAAGATGAGTCTGACGAACTACATCTCCCAGTCTATTGCCGGAGCTATTATTTATTTCCCGTTCGCGCTGTATCTGGCCCCTTATTGCGGTTATACCGTCAGCCTGCTGATAGGCTTTGCATTCTTCCTTTTGCAGGTTCGTTTCTGTAAATGGTGGCTGAAGGCGCATAAGCAGGGACCTTTGGAAAGCATCTGGCATAAACTGACCTGGATTCGTTCGGAATAACGGCTGGGATGGATTCGTCCATCGGCCGTATCTATGGAAACGGGGTGTGTCATTATTCACAGATGACACACCCCGTTTTTTTATATATGCCGCCTGGAGACCGGAAATATCCAATAAGATTGAAAATGTGTGAACAATCTGTCCGGATGCGGTGTTACATTTATTATCCCTATAAATAGGGATTGTTCCATTATGGAATACTTCTTATCTTTGCCACAAAACTAAACGGATGAAACAAGGGTGCCTGAAAATAATGAGATGGTTTCTGCCTGTGCTATTTATATCGTACATGGCAGGTATCACACTCTTTACTCACTCGCATGTAGTGAATGGGGTGACCATTGTCCATTCGCACCCGTTTAAGAAAGACTCTCCCCATAGTCACACCACGGTCGAATTTCAATTGATTCATTTGCTGAATCACGTGGTGACTACCGGAGCCGGTATCTTTTTTCTCTCTCTTCAGTTTATTGCTTGTCTGCTCTATACCCTTTCGTGGCGTCCGGATAGGGCAGGATACTGTTCGTCCGTCGTGGGCGTGGTATCTTTGCGGGCACCTCCTGCCGGGAGATAGAACATCTCTCTCACTCTCACTGCATTATTTAGAGAAATTTATTTAGTAATTCTACTATCCAAAAATGAAAATGAAGAAATATATATTTTTCCTCGTTAGCCTGTGCTGTGCCCTGTTGCCTGCTATGGCCGACCAACCGGAACATCCGGAACTGAAAGCGTCTGATGCCAATATCATCGGCCATGTACTCGATAAAAAAACAGGTGAACACCTCTCTTATATAACAATCGCCCTGAAAGGAACTACCATCGGTACGGTGACGGATGCCACCGGACACTATTTCCTGAAAAACCTTCCCGAAGGGAATTTTGTGCTCGAAGCCAGTTCGGTGGGGTATAAAACCATCAGTCGCAATGTCAGTCTCAGGAAAGGAAAGACACTTGAAGAAAATTTTGAGTTGGAAGAAGATGCCGTAGCGCTTGACGGAGTGGTAGTTTCGGCCAATCGCAGCGTGACCAAACGGCGCTTGGCACCTACATTGGTCAATGTGGTAGATATGAAGATGTTTGAGAATACAAACTCGCCTACACTTTCGCAGGGGCTTAACTTCCAGCCCGGTGTCCGGGTCGAAACGAACTGTCAGAATTGCGGTTTCCAGCAGGTGCGCATCAATGGACTGGACGGTCCGTATACACAGATTCTTATCGATTCGCGTCCCATCTTCAGTGCCCTTTCCGGTGTTTACGGGTTGGAACAGATTCCTGCCAATATGATCGAGCGGGTAGAGGTGATGCGAGGCGGAGGTTCTGCCCTGTTCGGTTCGTCCGCTATTGCCGGAACCATTAATATCATCACCAAGGAGCCATTGCGCAATTCGGGGCAGTTGGCACATACTCTTACTTCTATCGGCGGCAGCTCGTCTTTCGATAATAATACTTCGCTGAACGCATCGCTGGTGACCGATGATCATCGGGCGGGACTTTATGTGTTCGGACAGAACCGTCACCGGGATGCGTACGATCATGATGGAGACGGTTATTCCGAAATGCCGAAACTTAAAAACCAGACAGTCGGCTTCCGTTCGTTCCTCAAGACAAGCACTTATTCTAAGTTGACATTTGAGTATCATCACTTACAGGAGTTTCGTCGTGGCGGAAACCTGCTGAACCGTCCGCCTCACGAGGCTGACATTGCCGAGCAGATTCAGCACTCCATCAACGGCGGCGGCTTGAAATTCGATTATTTTGCTCCGAATGAAAAACACCGTCTGACCGTTTATACTTCGGCACAGCATACGGACCGCGACAGTTATTATGGCAGCAAAAAAGACCAGAACGCCTATGGAAAGACAACGGACCTGACATTTATCGGCGGTTCTCAATATGTGTACAGTTTCGGTAAATGCCTTTTCATGCCTGCCGACCTGACTGCGGGATTGGAGTATAACCGGGATAACCTGAAGGACGATATGTGGGGATACAACCGTTATACGAAGCAGACGGTAAATATTGGTAGTGCTTTTTTGCAGAATGAATGGAAAAACGAGAAATGGAGCATTCTGTTGGGCGGACGTCTGGATAAGCACAATCTGATCAACCATGTTATCTTTAGCCCTCGTGCCAATCTCCGTTTCAATCCTTCCGAGGACATTAATCTTCGCCTGAGTTATTCGTCGGGCTTCCGTGCCCCGCAGGCTTTCGACGAAGACCTGCATATTGAGAATGTAGGCGGAACGGTGTCGATGATTGAGCGTGCCAAGAACCTGAAAGAGGAAAAATCTCAGAGTTTCAGCGCTTCAGCCGATATGTATCATCGTTTCGGTGCTTTTCAGGTAAACTTCCTGGTTGAAGGTTTTTATACCAGACTGTCGGATGTATTTGTACTCGAGAACATCGGAGAGCGGGACGGCATTCTTATCAAAGAGCGCCGTAACGGATCGGGAGCCAAAGTATTGGGACTGTCGATGGAGGGAAAAATGGCTTATCTCTCTTTGTTCCAGTTACAGGCAGGAGTCACGTTGCAACAGAGCCGTTATGACGAACCGGAAAAGTGGAGCGAAACGGCACCGGCCGAGAAGAAGATTTTCCGTACGCCGAATACCTATGGGTACTTTACGGCAACGTATACGCCGATCAAGCCTCTGTCATTATCCCTGTCGGGCACGTACACCGGATCGATGCTGGTGCAGCACATGGCCGGTTATATTGACAAGGATGTGGCGGTGAATACGCGCGATTTCTTCGATATGGGAGTCAAGGTGGCCTATGATTTCAAACTTTATAAATCGGTGGACCTGCAATTGAGTGCAGGTGTGCAGAATGTGTTCAATGCTTATCAGAACGATTTCGACCAGGGAGTGGAGCGTGACTCCGGATATATTTATGGTCCGGCTGCTCCGCGAAGCTATTTCGCCGGAATAAAGATCAGCTATTAACCCCGTTACATTTGAATGGAAACCGAGCTTCTGTTCGGTCGAGATGAAGGCTCTGTTCCGACCGGACAGAGCCTTTATTTTGCCCGGACGGAGGCTCTGATTGAAAAAAGTATCATGTTGAACACAAATATCTGATTTATTGTTTTTATATTTGTCGGCAGATTGGTTCGCCGAAGCTTTCCTGCTTTGGGCGATTAAAAGGGAATCGGGTGTAACTCCCGGACAGTCCCGCTGCTGTGAAGCTTTATTATAAACATTCCGACAGGATACTCTTTGGCCACTGACTCGTGTAGTCGGGAAGGCGTTCGGAATGGAAGCTAAGTCAGAAGACCTGCCACTCTCGCTGATAAGTCTTGGTTCCTCGTGGGTTAGGAGCGAAGCACGATAGTAACAATCAATATTAAAAACGTAGAACGTATGGAAAACGTAGTTCCTCCGTTCAAAGTAGACGTTGCCGGTACTTTTCTTTTGCCCGCTGCATTGAGAGAAGCCCGTGAGCAATATCGAAACGAACAAATCAGCCTGCTGACCTTGCGTGCTGTCGAAGATGCCGAGATACGGAATCTGGTAGACAGACTGAAGGCAGAAGGGTTGAAGGTGGTCACTGACGGCCGTTTCCGCAGTGATGCGTGGCCGCTCGACTTTATGTGCGGATTGGATGGTATCCGGTTCCGGGATGACAGAAAGACCTCTGTCGAACTGACCGGTCGGATCGATGTACATCACCATCCTGTGCTCGATGATTTTGTCTTTCTTACCGGGGTGACCGGTGGAGATGTAATAGCTAAGCAAGTGCTTCCTGCGCCTTCGCGCCTGCTGGCAGAATTAATGAAAGACGCAAACCGGACCGAACTCGATTCGGTCTATCCCGACCGTGAGATACTGTTGGTAGACCTTGCACAGACGTATCAGAAACTGATTATGGAACTGTACAGATCGGGATGCCGTTATCTGCAACTCGATGATGCAACGCGTACGGTGACGGATAACGCGATCCGTGTCAACAACATGGCATTGGAGAATCTTCCCGCCGATCTTTTCATTGCTTTTCATTCACCTACCGAGATGCTTTTCTCGCTACAGGGGATTCATGCTTTTTTCCTCGATTACGATTCGGAATGTTGCGGCAAGAACCGTTTGTTGTGGTTCATCCGCGAGAAGCAATCTGTGTTTGGCTTCGTACTTTCCCATTATCCCGTGGAGGAAGAGCTGGAAGAGTTGAGAGCCAAGATCGACCAGATCATACGTTATATTCCTTCGCACCGTTTCTCGCTGTGCATACCCAATGCCGAAGTGTTGCCTTCGGAATCTTATGAAGCTGCTGAAGAAAAACAGTGGCATACATTGAAAATGGCTGAAATGGTTGCCGGAGAACTCTGGCCGGAAGAAGGATAGAAATTCTTTATAACTATAGTATATTTTCGTGGAACAGATTCGTGAGAAGCTGTTTAGAGGGGTCCGGGCGATGTGATTTCGACCGGACTTTTTTATCTCTTTCCGGAAAATAATGTATCTTTGACCTCTGAAATAACCATATCTCTGTTTTTACAACTATGAAGACACATAAACTGCTATTCGTCATACTGCTGGGCACTGTCTGCATCTCCTGTGGTCATCCGTCTCACAAAACCGGAAGTGAGAAGGAAGCGCTGGGCAAACTCCTTTTTCATGATACTTCACTGTCCGAGCCACCCGGGCAATCGTGTGCCACCTGCCATGCTTCTTCCAAGGGATTTGCCGATGAACAAGCCCGTGCCATATCCGAAGGAGCCGTCCAAGGACTCTTTTCCCAGCGCAACTCCATGTCAGTGTGCTATGCGGCCTTTGTGCCCGAATTGCATTATGACGATGATGACGAAAACTATGTGGGAGGTTTGTTCTGGGACGGTCGTTCTCCCTCCTTGCAGGATCAGGCAGGCATTCCGCTCTTGAATCCTGTGGAAATGGGAAATAGGGACAAACAGATGGTGGCGGAGAAAGTGAAGCGGACTCCGTATTATAACCGGATAGTGCAGATATATGGAGAGACAGAACATGCCGATTCTTTGTTTGCCCATGTTACGGACGCATTGGCCGCTTATCAGGCATCCAGGGAGATCAATCCCTTTACATCCAAGTATGATGCGTATAAAAAAGGAAATTATCAGCTGACCGAACAGGAAGCGAGAGGCAAGGAACTGTTCAAAGATAAGGGGCAGTGTGCCGAATGTCATATCCTGGACCGTGACAAACGTGCGCATCGCACGCTGTTTACCGATCATACTTATGATAATCTGGGCATTCCGAAGTTGCCGGATCATCCTCACTATAAGGTAGTGGCAGAATATTTTCTGTTAACTGCGGATTCTGTTGATCTGGGACTGGGAGCCATTGTGAATGCCGAAAGCGAAAATGGCAAGTTCCGTGTACCCACGTTGCGAAATGTCGAACTGACGGCTCCGTATGGTCACAATGGCTATTTTAAGACACTCGAGGAGATTGTACATTTCTATAACGTGCGGGATGTGAGTGATGAATTTCCTCCTGCCGAGTATCCTGCCACCGTGAACAAGGAGGAACTGGGAAACCTCGGACTGACACAGGAAGAAGAAGCCGATATCGTGGCATTTATGAAAACACTGACCGACGGCTATATGAAAGTGCATAAATCGGAGAAGCGCTAGAAACACGAAGAGCGGCCTCGATACCTGTTGGAAGGAGAGGCCGCGTCAGGAATCATTGTTTCAATAATACTTTATCGATGTATCCTTTTAATTGCTCCTTGGATAAAGCTCCCATATTGACCTGGGGTTCGCCTTTCATCGGCACAAACCAAATGGTAGGAATACTCTGAATACCAAAGTCTCTTGCCAGTTCCGGCTCTTTATCGACATTTACTTTATAGATATAAATCTTTCCGGCATACTCTTTGGATAATTCTTCAAGTATCGGGGCCACCATTTTGCAGGGACCGCACCAGTCGGCGTAGAAGTCGACAATAGCCGGTTTGTCACCCAGATACTTCCACTCTTTGGAATGGTTTTCGTAGTCGGCTATCTTTTTCAGAAATTCCGCACGGGTCAGGTGAATGGTGCCCGATTGTGGCTTTTCGGCTTGTACCGTATCTGTAGCGGTGGTCGATTTATTCTCGGATGTCCCTTTGCAAGATGCGAAAGCCAACAGTCCCATGAATAGGAAGGGGATAAGAATGCTTTTTTTCATTTTTTCTGCTTTTTAATGGTTATTAATGGATGATTTCTTTTTTCCAGGTGATACCGCTGATGTCGGTCAGTACTAATTCATACTTTCCTTTGGGCAAACTGCCTATAGCCGTATCATCGACTGTAAGGGTCGCTTTGCTTCCGAGTGGGATTACCAGGCTGTGCTTACCCGGAGCTACCCGGGCAATGTATTTATTATCGATATTTCCGATCGGGAAGTCTGCTAATTCTTCTCCTTTCTTTTCCAGCACAATGTCTCCATCGGCATTCTTCAGGCTGATACCAATCAGGAAAGAACCGTATACATCGACACCTTCAACGCGATAAACACTGAATGACAGAGAGTTGTTCTCTATTTGTGCGTCGGATATTTCAATTTTCGGTTTGACGGACTTGTTATGAAGGGGGCCCCAGACGCCATTGTGGAACTCTTGGTTGGTATATAGGCTCAGTGTGAAGATAACGATGGCACCTGCCACGCTGACATTGGCAAATCGCTTGGCGCTTACAGGCAATTCTCCGGAAGTCAGCCATGACAGCCAGGCTGCTTTCTTCTTTAAAGAGAATTTCCGCTCTATCAGATGGTCGACCGAGTACTTTCCTCCGCCGGAAAGGAAGATGGTGAAACCGGCGGCTACACCCAGAATACCGATCTGCCATTCGTCCAGACAGGTGGTTCCCAACCATCCTGACCCCAGGAGAATGCCGGTGGCCAGACTGAATACGCCGATACTCATCAGACGGGTGAAGAACCCCAACATATAAAGCAGTCCGACTATACCTTCTACAAGAGTAAAAATCACCATTGCCCACCATAACATATCAGGTGTCGATACCAGATATTCGATGACCGGGCGGATACCTATCGAATTGGGAAGGAAATGGTTAAACTTCTCTCCGATGTATCCGGCACTGTCCGGTATCAGCTTATTCTCGAGTACGAGGCGTCGCCAGAAAGCCGAAAAGTAAGTCCATCCCACTACAAGACGTAGTGAGAGCGTAAAGAGGCCTGCAAGTATGTAGGCTCTCGATTGTTCTTGTTCGTTTGTGGTTGTCATAAGAGGTGTGATTAGTTTGTTTTTTTAGGGGTACTGTCTGTTTTAAACAGATTCAAGAGCAGGCCGCCCATAACAGCTCCCCAAAGGGTACTGTTGACCGGTGAAGAGGTAATGGGACAAGTTCCGCTGGTGCAACCTACGTATTTCCAATACAGGAATCCTCCTACAGCTCCAATGACGAGACCGATAAATGTGAGTCGGTTCTTTTTCAAAAATGCTTTAATCATCTTTATTTCAGGGTGTTTTAGAATCTGTCTGAATTTTGTTCGAGATTGTTTTGAGATTTATTTTCAAGGATATTCTCTTGTCTCTGTGAAGGCATAGCGGGCTATGTGACGCATGAAAACAAGGAAATAGATCGAAAAAGAGACTCAAAACAGATCGATAAAAACCATATAAAAGTTTATTCCAGGAAAATTTAAACAGGTTCTTAATTAATTGTTTTCTTATAAAACAAATTTCCAACGGAAAATACTACGGGAATAACATTCTTTATGAAATGAAGAAGGAAGGAGGTAGTAGGTGTGTTGTATCCGGTAGAGAGGTAGTTCGGTTGGGGGGTGAATTGATTTCACCACAAATTGAAACAGAGTCCTACGGAGTTTTCTGTTATTTTCTTCTCTGTGGAACTCTGTGTTACCCTGTGATGGTGAGACTTTCTAATAGTTCATCTCCCTATGCCATTAATGCATTGGCCTGATGAACCTTGTTACCTGTACTGAAAGCAAGCTGCAACTCAGCCGGCAATCTTTATATTCCCTTTTTTGTTGCAATAGCGTTTGCACTGTTGGCAGATGTCGTATCCGAGCATGGCGCCCAGAATGAAATCTTCTTCCGGAGTGAGATGGTTTAAAGGCCGAATAATGATATGTCGTATGGCATCCATACATTCGGCCTTACCAAAGAACAGATTTATCTTATTGGCGTTTACTTCTTGTATCAGGTAGCTGATATTCTGTCTTTCCAGACGGCGTATGGCAAAGGCTTCGTGTTCCTTGTTCATCGTATAGAGTACCATGTTGCGTACTCCCTTCTTGAATTCGTATACATGGTTCAGGAAAATTCGTATTTCACCCGGAACCTTTCGTTCGATAGCCATAACGTTCGTTGGAGTTTTTAAATTAGTTGATACATTCTTTTTTCAAGGCTTCAGTCCATTGAGCGATACGCTCGTCGGTTTTGCCATCTTCGTTCACTTCATCTAAAGGAAGTCCTACAAACTTGCCGTTGATTACCGCAACAGAAGAGTCGAATGTGTAGCCCGACGGATCGGTTGCCCCGCAGAAGGTGCAGTGGGTGTCTTTAAGTTCTTCGTATAAGATGCCGATACCGTCGCAGAAGGTGTCACTGTAAGAGTCTGAATCGCCACAGCCGAAGAGGGCTACGAATTTGTGAGACAAGTCAGCCTTCTTCAGCACTTTGATACCGTCGTACCAGTCATCCTGAAGCTCGCCTGCTCCCCACGTAGAGGTGCCCAGTACTAATACATCATATTCTTTCACTAACTCGTCGTTCAGTTTTGAGGCATCGTGGATGTCACCATTGGGAACGTTCAGTTTTTCTGCAATCCGGTGGGCTACATCTTCGGTAGTCCCCGTTGTGGAACCGTAAAATACTCCAATCTTATTCATTTCTGATCTTGTTTTTAAATGATACGGCAAAGATAGGCGGTCCGGCAGAAATAGAAAATCCCCATTTATAATGGAAATAGCAGGGTAGCTATCACTATAAATGGGGAGGGGGGCGATTGTTATCAATGGTGGAACAGGCGGATACCTGTAAAGGCCATTGCTACGTCATATTTATCACAAGTTTCTATCACATGATCGTCACGAACAGAACCTCCCGGTTGGGCAATGTAGCTCACACCGCTTTTGTGCGCGCGCTCAATGTTGTCTCCAAACGGGAAGAAAGCATCCGATCCTAAAGCTACGCCCGATTGGGTATCGAGCCATGCACGTTTTTCTTCACGGGTCAGCACTTCCGGTTTCCGGGTGAAGAATTGTTCCCATACACCATCGGCCAGTACGTCCATGTAGTCGTCCGAGATGTATACATCGATTGTATTGTCGCGGTCGGCACGGCGTATTTTTTCTTTCCAGGGCAGATTCATTACTTTCGGGTGTTGGCGCAAATACCAGATATCGGCTTTGTTTCCGGCCAGGCGGGTACAATGAATGCGTGATTGCTGTCCTGCACCGATGCCGATAGCTTGTCCGTCTTTGGCATAGCAGACAGAGTTGGATTGTGTATATTTTAAAGTGATCAGTGCGATAATCAGGTCGCGTTGGGCATCGGCCGGGATGATCCGGTTACGGGTAGGCATTTCCTTTAGCAGGCTTTCGTCTATCTTCAGTTCGTTTCGTCCCTGTTCAAATGTGATTCCGAATACATCCTTATGTTCGATGGGAGCCGGACGGTAGGCCGGATCGATCTTGATGACATTATATGTACCTTTACGTTTGTTTCTCAGGATCTCAAGTGCTTCCGGAGTATAGCCGGGAGCAATCACGCCATCCGATACTTCACGGTTGATGATTCGGGCAGTCGGTTCGTCACAGATATCGGAAAGGGCGATAAAGTCTCCGTATGATGACATTCGGTCCGCACCTCGGGCACGGGCGTATGCAGTTGCCATCGGAGAGAGTTCCATGTCGTCTACGAAATAAATCTTCTTCAACGTGTCGTTCATTTCTACTGCTACCGCAGCACCTGCCGGGCTTACATGCTTGAATGAAGCAGCTGCCGGAAGTCCGGTCGCTTCTTTCAGCTCTTTCACTAATTGCCAACTGTTGAGGGCGTCCAATAGATTGATATATCCGGGGCGTCCGTTCAGGACTTCGATAGGCAACTCACCTTCTTTAATAAAGATACGCGCGGGCTTTTGGTTGGGGTTGCAACCGTATTTCAGTTCCAGTTCGTTTGTCATATTGTTTATGTTTTAGTTGAATTGTGCAAAGGTAAAAAATAGTGGTGAACGATGAATAATAATCTGTGATTTTGTTGCTTGCAGACCGTCCTGTTTAGTCATTTCTTGTCCTTTTTTAGTCTGTTTATAGTGAAAATACCTATTTATAGTGATTGTATACCATTAAAATATTGTGTTTCTTTGCACCCGTAATATAAATAAGGTGTTTGATGGATAAACTGCAAAAATATAAGCCTACCGATAAAATGATCGACCTTATCGGTGATAATTATTCTCTTTTACAAGTTATGAGCCGGTTTGGACTTTCGCTGGGGTTTGGTGACAAAACGGTGAAAGAAGTCTGCGAAATGAATAATGTCGATTGTCAGACGTTTCTGGTAGTCGTTAACTTCATGGCCGAGGGATTCTCGCGTATGGACGGCAGTGCCGACGATATTTCGATACCGGCCCTGGTCGATTATCTGAGACAGGCGCATATTTATTTTCTTGATTACTGCCTGCCTGCCATCCGGAGGAAACTGATTGAAGCCATTGACTGTTCGCAGGACGATGTCTCCTTCCTTATTCTAAAGTTCTTTGACGGATATATGCGGGAGGTACGCAAGCACATGGAGTATGAAGAAAAGACAGTGTTTAAGTATGTAGATACGCTGATTCATGGCAATGCTCCCAAGAATTATCAGATCAGCACCTTCTCGAAACATCACGATCAGGTAGGGGAACGCCTAACGGAACTGAAGAACATTATTATTAAATACTGTCCTGCCAAGGCCAATACCAATGTGCTGAATGCTGCCTTGTTCGATATATATGCTTGCGAAGAGGGACTTGAATCACATTGCAAAGTAGAAGATTATCTGTTTGTTCCTGCCATTCTGAAATTGGAAAGGAGGATGCGAGAAAATGAAAAATAATGAATCAATCCGTATAGCTGTCGCCGAGACTTCGGTGATCATACGCAGTGGTCTGACACTGGCCCTGAAACGTTTACCCAATTTAAAGATTCAACCGGTGGAGTTGTTGTCGGTAGAGGCGCTTAATGATTGTCTGCGTACGCAGTTTCCTGACATACTGGTTGTCAATCCCACCTTTGGTGACTTTTTTGATGTGGCGCGTTTCCGTGAAGAGACTGCCGGCAAAGGAATCCGGGTAGTAGCGTTGGTCAGTTCGTTTATCGATGCTTCGTTGCTCAGTAAATACGATGCGTCTTTTTCTATTTTCGATGATTTGGAGGCATTGGCCAATAAAATCAATCTTTTGCAGAATATCGAGCCCGAAGAAGAGGAGGACAGTCAAGAGAATTTGAGCCAGCGTGAAAAGGAGATTGTGATTTGTGTGGTGAAAGGAATGACCAATAAGGAGATAGCCGAAAAGCTGTTCCTCTCCATCCATACTGTGATTACACATCGCAGAAACATCAGCAAGAAGTTGCAAATACACAGTGCGGCCGGTCTGACCATCTATGCTATTGTAAATAAGCTGGTTGAGCTTAGTGATGTGAAGGATTTATAGCTCTAAAAGAATGTTATAAAACATAAAAGCGTTTGCTGAATCCGAAAAAATCCGTACCTTTGCAGTGCAGTTGAGAAATTGCTATTTAAGGTAAAATAGAATATTAGGTATTAGATAAAGATTTAAGGTATTAAAAAGTTTCAAGTGATTTTCAATTAGGTAAAGATTTTTAAAGGTAAAAGAAGAATAGGTTATTGAAAGTTTTTTAGGTAAAAAGAAGATTGTGTTTTTAGGAATTTTGAGGTAATAAAGAAAAGCCTTTATGGCTTTTCTGATGTGGGGCGGGTAATTCTACTTAAGAATTTACTCGTTTTTTTTTATGCTCGGAACTCACTGCAAATTATGTGGATAAATAATTTATTTCATTGAGAATCAGATGATGGAATCTGTATTGATCCGTGTAATCTGTGGTGAAATAGATTCATAACAAAATCCCGACGAAATCACTTCGGCGGGATTGTTTCTTTTACTCAAATGTGGCTACGTAATAAAATTATGACTAATTAATTAAATTCTGATACTGCAAAGATAGGCGGTTTCGGCGGTTGCCACAATCCCCTTTTTAGGGTATATTATGTAGAGTATCTCACTATATGTAGTTACTTTCCGTTTTTTGAGACTGTTTTTCCCAGGTTCGGCTCTCCGGATTGAACTGTTTGACTACTTTAGCCGGACTGCCGGCACAGACAGAGTAGGGAGGGATGGAGCGACTGACTACACTTCCGGCAGCTACTACGCAATGTTTGCCCAGTGTCACGCCGGGTAAAATCACCGAATTGGCACCTACCCATACATCATCTTCAATCGTGATGGGTTGTGTGCTTACTCCTTGTTCGTCTATCCGCTTGTCTGCGTCCTGATAATTATGGTTCAGTCCGGTTACGGTTACATTCTGTGCCAGGTTTACATGGTTGCCGATGGTTGTGGGGCCGATAATGGTGTTGCCCAGTCCGATTCGGGTATATTCCCCGATAATCAGGTCGCCTACAGCATTGTTCAGACACGAAAAATCTTCCACTACCGAATACTTCCCGAGAGAGAAGAGATTGAATGGGGGAAGATCCTGGCGTACGCTACGGTAAATCACAGAGCCTTTTCCACGTTTTAGGTAGAGGAAAGAGAATATACGTATCCACCAGTTGGGACGTGTTTTTACCGGATGCATAATAAAACGGTGTACAGCTTGTTTCAGTGCGGGATTCTGTTTGATTTTCTCTTTCAGTGCCATAATCGGGAGAGTTGGTTATTTTTTTGTTTTTTGTCGTACCAGATAATCCGGGATAGCCAGACAAATGATGAACATCAGTATATAAAGTAAGCTCCACCACTTCAGAGACAGGCTCCAATCGTAGCAAAGCAATGCCGTTGCAATAAGTGCAATACTTATTAAATTCGTTTTCCGGGAAGGAAGAATCCATCTGAGTATTTTGTTGCAATAATCCCAGTGGGCAGTGAATATTGCTTCCGGAAGTGTGCGGAGCGCTTTGGAAAATCTTACTTTATAGCGTGGAGCACGTATGTCGCTGCTATAAACTTTCACTTTTTCCAGATATTCCACGAAAATACCTTGCCGGACTAATCTTCTTTCCAGATTGCTCTTGCGGCTCTTTTGATTCTTTTTCAGCCATTTCAAGTCCAATACCATGTCCGCACCGTATAAAGCCGATGACACTCCCAGGCGGGTTGCCCCTGTCCCGAACAGGGCCTGAGTGATTTCTTCGTTCAGAGCCTGAAAGTATTGTTTGCGGGTCGAACGGTTTTCTGTGATGTGACGGAGTTGAATGGCTTGGATGCCGGCATCGAAAACGCTGTTGATTTCCTCCAGGAAGGCAGGTTCGATCCGGGTGGTTTCTCCCAGGACGACTACACCATCGAAATCATTTTCATTCAGTGCGGCTATAGCTTCTGTCAGATCTTCATAAGTGAATACTTGATATAACTCTTCCGGATAATGGGGTAAGGGGAGGGAAGTGCTACCCGGAGGAACCAGAATGGCGAATCTATGTCTTTTTCCTGCTTGGGGATATGGAGAGTCGTTTCTTAGAGAAGTTGCTATTGCCAAAACTCCCAGATAAACAGTCATCAGACTGAAGCATAGAAATAAGATGAAATCTGTTGTTTGAATAAAAGTATCCATGATCCGATATCGTACGGTTATACGTTTTCTTTTTGTATAAACGCGGTGAAAGTCCTTAGGATAATCTCCATGTCGAGTAAGAAAGAAAACGTTTGGGCATATTTAATGTCCAGTTGTTTACGTTCATCGGCAGATAACTTTCCACTGCTTCCGCGTTTTTCTACTTGCCAAAGCCCGGTTAGTCCTGCCGGTCCCATAAAGCGGTCAATATATTCATCGCTTGTCAACAGTTCCGCTTCGTAAAGCGGGAGGGGTCGGTTGCCTACGATAGACATATCTCCCTTCAATATATTGACCAATTGCGGCAACTCGTCGATACTGTATTTGCGGATGATGCGTCCTACTTTGGTGATGCGGGGATCATTCTCCAATTTAACGAATGCATTCTTTTTTTCTATCGATTTTTTGCTTGTATAGTTTTGTTCGGATATGATGAAGTCATCTGAAATTAACATGGTCTCTTCTTCGTTCAGTTCTATATCGTCACCGATCAGGAACTCTTCTCCGCTCAGTTCCGGTTCTTCTTCTGTCTGATATTGATTGAGCTGGTTGAAGTCTCTCAGATGCTTGTCTGCGTCAGTGTACATGGAGCGGAACTTCAGGAAGTCGAATATTTTATAATTGCTTCCTACCCGTTTCGACTTGTATACCACAGCACCTTTACTTTCCAGGCGGATGGCTACAGCCGTAATTATCAGTATTGGCGACAAACATAATATGGCGATAGAAGAGAAGACGATATCAAATAATCTTTTCCATAAAGGGAGCTTGAAGAACTGTAGATTTGCTCCTTTTTTGTGGATATCATTAATCTTTTGCTGCTTGCGCCGCATCATAAACTCCGTTATGTCTTTAAAAGTTTCGGGGGTAGAATTAAATGGTATTGAATTATTGATACCGGCCTTCAGGTAAGCGGGCCGTTCTTCCTTATTGATTCCCTCTGTAACGAGAGCGATATATACTCCCGGAAATTTCTTTCTCAGATATTGGATTTCGGGGATGTCTTTTGAGATGATCCGTTGCTCGAAAAGAATCACTATGTCATATTTCTCACGTATTTTATCGATAAATTCGCTTGCTTTTCTACTGTTTTGAATGGCATAAAATGCCCCTTCAGCTATCTTAGAGAATTGTTCGATAGTATCAGCATGTCTCCCAATATAAATGAGATGTAACATTTATTCTATGATTTTTTTGACACGTATTTTTAGTTCCATTGGGTTGAAAGGTTTCAGGATATAATCTACAGCTCCTTCTTGCAGCAGCCTGATCCTTTCACTTGTACTTTCTTCACTGGAAAGCATGATGACGGGTATGTCTTTGAACAACTCATTACATTTTAAATAATGTAGAAATTCGTCCCCTCTCATCAGCGGCATGCGTATATCCGATATAATCAGATCGGGTGTTTTTCCTTCATGTAGCCATTCAAGTGCGTGGATGGGGTCGGGAAAATATTGAATATCATAATCTTTTCCTAAATAGATTGATGCGACCTTAGCGATAGTTTCTTTATCGTCAACAAGTAATATTAGCTTTCTCATAATGTGATTAGTAAGAGTTATGTTGTTTGTCTTGCTGTTTGTTCTCTTGATATGTATGGAGTATGCTTACTCTATACTGCAAATATATATAATATTTTTGTAACAATGTTCTCTAAAAGAAGTGTTTTTATATGAAGACTCTCTTTTAGACATAAAAAAGAGCCGGGAAACGTTTATTGCCCGGCTCACACAATTGTTTGTTTTAATTTTTATTGGTTTGGAACACTTTTGTGTTATCAAAATCGTTCCACCATTTCTTGTTATCCGCTCCGCCCGTGGTGACCCATCCGGCGAATTGAGAATATGCCTTTTGAATCTGTGTATATTCCAATGGCCACTTAAATTGGGTCGGAACCATGATTCCCCAAGCCAGGTTATCTTTACTGATGTAATACTTCTTTCCATTGAGAGAAGAGGCGTCGTTATTCCCTCCGAATAACTCAGTGTTTGCCAGTAGGGTCGGCCGGTATCCGGCTACGTGGATCTCTTTTCGTTTGCTTCCCCTGTCTGTGATGATAAAAATATTCAAGTTATTGATATTAAGAGCATCACTGCTTGGTGCAACAGACGAGTCGAATCTGAGTGTGAAATGAATGGTCTGGGTATTCTTTTGATTGTTGTCACTTCCGGATATCGTGTTGACAAACGAGCCTGTCGGACGTTCCATCAATGCATGTGCATTGTCGAATAGAGGAACTACTGCATACTCTTGTCCCTTCTCTATGTTTTTGTCTGTCAGCTCAAAAGATACCGGCTGATAATTGTCGGCGTAGGTGACAGCTTGTGTGACGGCAGATGCCGGAATTTCATCAAACATGATCGCTGCGGCAATTGTCTTCTGCGCACCGACCGCACGCAGTTCGACAGACAGATCGAATTCGGTGACTTTATTGTGTTTATCGATGCTTATTTTCCTCTTTTTAACCTCCAGTACGATATCGTTCATATCGTAATCTCCATACAAAGGCCATTGGTCTTCAAACAGATATGTATAGTTATGATTGTCATCTACAATGATGGGGAACACCGGATCGGAAGGCTCGGGAGCCGGATCGGGTACCTCTGCTTTTCCATTGCAGCCGGTAATGATTACGTCCGGGCTTTCGGAGAAGGTCACTTCACTTCCTGCCTGATACATGTCCGGATTGGAGCAACTGATCTTTCCGGTAATACACAATCTGCCATTAAAACGGACATCCCAATTTTGGATTTGTACTTTTTCGGTCGCTTTTAATAAAGAGGTTTCATTGCCTTCACCGTTAACCGATAAACCGGATTTAGCAATTATATTTTTGGCTTTTATCATCGAACCATTCGCTAAAGTCACTTTAGCATTGTCATAGAACTCAATATCATCGGCTTCTTCGAAGAGTTCGTTCTCTTCATCGTCTTCTTTTTCTTCGGCTATCACTCCATGATCCAGATAAACGATGCCGCCTGCCTTCATGTGCTCTACAAACAGCATACAATTGTTATATAGCGAACCTCCCGCTTCACCGCTATCATAAGTATCAAATTCCATTTCGCCGAAGTTCACATTCGTACTTCCCGCAGCTTTATATGTCTTAGCTTCTATCTTACATTCTGGCGCATTATATACAATGGAAGGCGTATTTAGCTTTATCGTATTCTCTACATCCAGTTTCCCGAAATTGTGGATGTTGCCTCCTTGCGAAGCATCCAGACTATTTGTGATGTCCGTTTTGTGTCCATTGTAAAGAATATCGTTGGTGTTCAATTTCATATTCTTTGTTTTCAGATCACCGAAATTGCAAATAGTGCTGTATGTGTTACATATTAATTGATCGGATAAAGATACTTCTGCTCCGGATTGGATTGTTAAAGTACTTGTATTCTGCAGCATCAGATATTTTCCATTAATCTTTCCATCCTTCAAAACAATAATATCCAGGAAGTCTTGGGTGACCTGTGCCAGTTCCCAGGTTCCTTGTATATAGACGGTCGCTTTGTTCGAGTTGCTGAGAGAGGTATCTGTGAATTTACCTGAAAAGTTTCCCGTAACAATATAGGTTTGGCCTCCTTGCAGAACCTGTGAAGGACTTGTTACCGGGATAGCCCGGCTGATGTCATAGCTTTGTTCTGTTCTTTTCGGAATGTCAATTCCTCCGTTATTCCCCCTGGTGGTTGCAAAAGCTCTCGTTTTGATTGCAGATGTATCTGTAAAAGAGCACTGAATATGGGAGGTTGACTCGTCGATTTCTACCTGTTTAATCCGGTCTCTGCCACGTGGGTCAGTCTGACGGACATAAAGATATTTGGTATCTTTGGAAGATACCACTTCGGTCTGATAAGTTTCTCCCTTCCTGGCAACTCCTTTGGCTAAGGTATTATAGGGCTCTTCTGTCGTTGCTTCAAGCGGGTTTTTATCTACTATTTCTACGGTATAATAATACTGTCCGTCAAATTCGTCGTTAACCTCTACATTGAATTTAATGGCATGGGTCGACGACCAGTCAAATCCGGTCGGTGCACTGATTTCCTCCATCGGATTAGGAGTCTTATACTCCGGATCATAGAGAGTTTTGTTGTCGTCTACACAAGCGGATATGCCCGCAGCCGTAACCAGTATCGACGCAGCAATACATAGTTTGTTAATTGATGTTTTCATACCTGTTTGTTTTGCTCAATATTTGCAAATATGCAATACAAATATACAACTATAAATTGAGGTATATGGTTTAGTTAATAACTATCTATAACTCAATTAACAAAATTTATCAAGGGGAGGGGCATGCTTTGAAAAGAGCCCTTTCACTCCCCTGAGACGGAAAAGCGGAATTCAAACAGGTTATTGTTGTGTGGAAGCGATCAATAAAACATTTTTTATTCGACCCTTTTAGTTATTTCACCGATCAGGCAAGAGTTCATCTTGTATCTGATCTCTTTATTATCGAGTCCGTGTCCTAAGAGGAACATCAATTTGGTCACTGCACATTCCGGCGTGCTGTCATAGCCGCTGATCACCCCTGCCTGCAGTAATTGGATTCCTGTTCCGTAACGTTCCATTTCGACGGCGCCGGAAGCGCATTGGGTGATGTTGACGATGATGATTCCCCGGTCGGTGGCATCTTTCAGTTCTCTGATGAACCACTCCTTTTGGGGAGCATTCCCCGATCCGAAAGTTTTGAGTACCACTGCTTTGAGTCCCGGTACATGAAGCAGTGCCGAAACAATGCCCTCTTGTATTCCGGGGAAAAGCGTGAGTATTACTACATTGGTATCGAATAGATAGTGTGGTTTCAGGGGCTTGCTCAAATCCGGTTTGCGAATCAGGTTGGGTTCATATTTAATATGTATACCTACCTGGGCCAGTGGCGGATAGTTGAATGAACGGAAAGCGTTAAAGTTTTCAGCATTGATTTTAGTCGTGCGATTGCCCCGCATCAGATGGTTTTCAAAAAAGATGCAGACCTCGGGAACGATGGCCGTACCGTCCGGATTTTTGGCTGCCGCGATTTCAATGGCTGTAATCAGGTTTTCCTTACCGTCCGTCCGCAGCGTACCGATCGGGAGCTGAGAGCCGGTCAGGATGACGGGCTTACTCAGATTCTCGAGCATGAAACTGAGAGCAGAAGCTGTATAGGCCATTGTGTCGGTGCCGTGCAGGATCACAAAGCCGTCAAAAGAATCGTAGTTGTAGTTTATTATTTCAACCAGTTTGGCCCAAAATGCCGGTTCCATATCCGAGGAGTCGATGGGGGGATCAAACTGGTAAGAAGAGATACGATAATTGAATCTTTTTAGTTCGGGTACGTGTTTTAGTAGATGGTCGAAATTAAAATTTTCCAGAGCACCGGTTTCTGGGTTTTCTATCATTCCGATAGTTCCACCCGTATAAATAAGTAGTACGGAGGGGTAATCTGCTTTCATATCTGTGTCATTTTTGCTATTTTCCCGACAAAGATAACAATTTTAAGTGATGAACGGCGAATGAAAAACAATAAACTTTCAATGACAAACGGTTTTCGATGATGAACGGCGGGGAGGGGGGAGCATTCACCACAGAAGTTCACACAGAATTCCATATTGTGTGGCTAGTCTATTGATAACTAATGAAATTAATCTGCGCAAATCTGTGTGAGCTTCTGTGGTGGATACATCTTTTTGGGGGATTGATTTATCTCAAATCATTGGATGATAAATTCAAAATAGCTTTTAAGCGTGTGATTGCTTTCTCCGGGTTCTTCTCTTCATGGAGCAGAGTGACAAAACGGCTGCCGATGATGGCTCCCGAGGCATTTTCGCAAGCGGCACGGAAGGTAGCCTCGTTGCTGATACCGAAACCGACCATCCGGGGATTGCGAAGATTCATTTTTTCGATCTTTTTAAAGTAAGCACGTTTTTGCCCGTCAAAGTCTTGTTGAGCTCCTGTGGTGGCAGCCGATGAAACCATATAAATGAATCCGTCGGTGTGTTCATCAATCTCGCGTACGCGTTCTTCACTTGTTTCAGGGGTGATAAGCATGATTACCTTCACGTCATACCGCTCTGCAATGGTGCGGAAGTGTTCCTGATAGTCTTTGAAAGGAAGGTCGGGAATGATGACTCCGTCAATGCCGCATTCGGCGCATTGCCGGCAGAAGTTGTCAAAGCCGAACTGCATGATCGGGTTGAGATATCCCATCAGGATTAATGGGATTTTTACATCCCGACGGATGTCGTGCAGTTGTTCAAACAATAGTCTGAGTGACATTCCGTTGCGGAGGGCCTGCGTGGCGGCATTCTGAATCACCATACCGTCAGCCATCGGATCGCTGAAAGGAATACCGATTTCAATCATGTTCACTCCATGTTTTTCAAGAGTACGGATTACTTCGGTTGTCCCTTCGAGAGTAGGATAGCCGGCACAAAAATAGATGGATAGCAAATCTCTGGGATTGCTGTCGAAAAGTTGGTTTATTCTGTTCATATACTTTTATTTTTATCTGTTACTGTCTTATGTGAATATAGGGTTGGTGCAGATGCGGGTTATTTCCTCAGTTCCTCCAGAAAGTGCCTGAGTCTTTCCACATCTTTCAATCCCGGTTTTGTTTCGAAACGGCTGTTCAGATCGAAGCCTGCCAATTGTGGATGGCGCAACTCTTTCAGTGTAGGCGGACTGTATGGATTGATGCCTCCACTAAGCAGAAAAGGCTTTTTCCCTTTATAGCTGTTTAACATGCTCCAGTCGAACTGATTTCCTGAGCCGCCATGTTGTTCGCATTTGGTGTCGAACAGGAAATAGTCGCAGGACTCTTCGTAAGTTCCGATGTTTTCAAAGTCTTTTCTTCGGGCAATGGAGAACGCTTTGATCAGCCGCAGTCCGGTAGCCCGGAGCGAATGACAGTATTCCGGCGATTCATTGCCATGCAGCTGGATATAATCCAGGCTGAAACGGTCGGCAAATATTTCGATCTCCTTTTTGTCTTCGTTGACAAAGACACCGACACGCTTTGCTTTGACCGGCATGTAGGCAGGAAGTTCGTAGAGGCAACGGGGAGATTTCGGATAGAAGATGAAGCCTATCATGTTCACCTTTAGTTGCTCTACCTCACGAATATTTTCAGCTTCGCGCATCCCGCAGACTTTTATTAATTTGTCGTTCATCATTTTGGGTTTAAAGTTGGGTTCACCACAGAGTGACACTGAGTCTCACTGAGTTTTATTTTTTTTATTATAAATGTTTTCTTTGAAAAATTCTCAGTGAGACTCTGTGTCACTCTGTGGTGAATTCAGGTCGTTTATAAATTCTTTTAATTTCTGTCCGGGCTGTTGGGTTTTCATAAACGTTTCTCCGATCAGGAATCCCCGGAACCCGGCTTTACGCAGGCGTTTCACTGTTTCCGGATCCGAGATGCCGCTTTCCGATACCAACAGCGCATCCTGAGGCAACTGTCCGGCTAACCGGAAAGAATTCTCTACATCTGTGAAGAAAGTGCCCAGGTTGCGGTTATTGATACCTACCATGTCTATCTCCTTATTTATAAATGGCAGTTCTTCGGCAGTATGAATCTCTAGCAAGACTTCCAGTCCCAATTCATGGGCTTTTGCGGCAAGCGCATGACATTGATCGGCCTCCAGTGCGGCGGCTATCAGCAATATGGCGTCAGCTCCCACAATTTTGGCCTGGAACAGTTGATATTCATCGATTATAAAATCTTTGCGCAGGATCGGGATATTCACCAAAGGGCGTGCTGTGCGAATATCCTTCAGGCTTCCTCCGAAGAATTTTTCATCCGTGAGTATAGAAAGCGCCGAAGCACCGGCGGCTATATAGTCCGGCACGACTTGTTCCGGACATGCATTTTCATAGATCCAGCCTTTGGACGGAGACCGGCGTTTGAACTCGGCAATGATACCGGTAGCCGAAGAGGCCAGTGCCTGCTTCATGGAGTAGCCCGGCTGTACCTCGTCAGATAACTTCTCCTGAAGCTGTTCCGATGGGATGGCCTGTTTTTGCAGGTCGATCTCAAAACGTTTATTGGCAATGATTTCAGATAATATATCTTTCATGTTTCTTTGATGGGTGATAGCTTTTCTATCCGTTTAGTTCGACAAATTTCTTTAAAGTCTCCCGTGCCTTGCCGCTTTCCAGTGATTCCCGTGCCAGGGCGATACAATCTTCTATCGGTTTCTCCGGACAAATCACCCGGATGGCAAAGGCCGCATTGACGATCACCACATTCTTCTGTGCTTCGGTGGCTGTTCCCTCCATTACGGCGTCAAATATTCTTGCGGCATCTTCCGGGGTATTTCCACCGTCGAGTTCGGATTCCCGACAGCGGTTGAAGCCCAGGCTCTCCGGAGTGTAGATTTTCTCGTTTCCACATGTCGCCACTTTAAATTCGTCGGTCAGAGAGATTTCGTCATATCCGTCCAGGCTATGTACTACCGCAAAGCGGGTAGCGCTTTCCTGATAGGTATAGGTATACAGGCGGAGCAGCGGGAGGTTGTATACTCCGAGCAGTTGATAGGTGGGGATGACAGGGTTTACCAACGGGCCCAGCATATTGAAGAACGTGCGTACGGCCAATGCTTTGCGTATCGGTGCCACCGCTTTCAGAGCCGGGTTGAACAGAGGTGCATGCAGATAAGCGATGTTACACTTCTCCATCGAGCGGCGCAGGCGGTCTGTATGGTCGGTGAACTTTACTCCGTGCTGTTCCATCACGTTGCTGGCTCCGCTGACGGAAGTGGCACCGTAATTCCCATGTTTGACTACCGGAAATCCGGCACCGGCTACTGTGAAGCAAGCCGCGGTGGAGATGTTGAAGGTATTCTTGCCGTCCCCTCCGGTTCCCACAATGTCTATTGGGGCAAACTCACTCAAATCTACCGGGACCCGCATTTCAAGCAGTGCGTCACGAAATCCGCAAAGTTCCTCTACCGAGATGTTACGCATCAGGAAGACGGTGATCAGCGAGGCCACCTGTGCATCATTGTATTTGCCTTGTGCAATGTTCTGCAATATGGTGCGGGCTTCGTCGCGACCCAGATATTGATGTTCGAATAATTTGTATAGAATCTGTTTCATATAGTTTGTTTTTTCAATGTTACGCATGCGCGGTCATAAGGCGCGCTTATCGGTTGTTTAAGAAGTTCTTGATTATCTCTTTTCCCTGTGGAGTCAGCACCGATTCGGGATGAAACTGAATGCCATGTACGTCGTACGTCCGGTGTCGTAATGCCATGATTTGTCCCTCCCGGCTTTCGGCCGTGATCTCCAGGCATCCGGGGAAATCCTTGCGGCTCACCACCCAGGAGTGATAGCGTCCTACGGGAATTTCACGTCCCAATCCACTGAAGAGGATATCTTCTTTCAATATGCTGACCGGAGTCTGAACCCCGTGATATACTTCCGTCAAATTTTCGAGTGTGGCTCCGAATGCTTCGCCGATGGCCTGATGGCCCAGACAAACTCCCAGGATACTTTTGGTTGCCGCATATTTCCGGATGATGGGCAGTAACAGTCCGGCTTCTTCCGGTATGCCCGGTCCCGGCGAGAGGATGATCTTATCGAAACGTTCCACCTCGTCCAGTGTTATCTCGTCATTGCGGAATACTTCAATGTCGGTCACTCCCTGTTCTTTTACCACATGCAGCAGGTTATAGGTGAAAGAGTCATAATTGTCCAGAAGGAGAATCGCTCCTTTCTGTCTGTTAAGGGTATTTATCTCGTTGTTCATTGTTTTGAAATTGTTTGGGGGATTCACCACAGAGTGACACAGAGTTTCACAGAGAAGATATTTTCTCGTAAACATCCTATAAACAAGAGATTAAAACTCTGTGTAACTCTGTGTAACTCTGTGGTGAACCTATTCATTTTACTTCAGTTTTTTAGTTTTACGGCCAGGTCTATTGCCTTTTTCAGGGCCCCCAGTTTATTATTGACTTCTTGCAGTTCGTATTCGTCCTGACTGCGTGCTACGATACCGCCTCCGGCCTGGAACCACAATTCGTTGTTGCGGCTTACGAAAGTGCGGATCGTTATCGCCTGGTTCAATTCTCCGTTCAGGCCGATGAAGCCGATACAACCTCCGTAGGCTCCGCGGTTGTGAGGTTCTATTTCGCTGATAAGCTGCATGGCACGTACCTTGGGCGCACCGCTCAGGGTTCCGGCAGGGAAAGTGTCGATAAAGGTCTTGAGCGGATTTGCTCCGTTGTTCAGAGCACCGCTGACGCGGCTCACCAGATGGATGACATGGCTGTAGTATTGGGGTTCTTTGTAGAATACTACCCGTACGTCGTGGCAATTCCGGCTGAGATCGTTGCGTGCCAGGTCCACCAGCATTACATGTTCTGCGTTTTCTTTCGGATCAGCCAAAAGAGCTTCCGTCAGTTCCTTGTCTTTGATGGTGTCTCCCGTGCGGCGTGTGGTGCCGGCAATCGGGTCGATATACGCCTGTCCGCTTTCCACTTTGCAATGCGTTTCGGGTGACGAGCCGAAGATGCGGTAGCCGCCGAAATCGAAATAGAACAGGTAGGGAGAGGGGTTGATGCTTCGCAAAGCACGATACACTTTGAAGTCGTCACCCGCATAAGGTTGGATAAACCGTCTGGAAAGCACAATCTGGAAGACATCTCCCCGCAGGCAATGGGCGATGCCTTTGCGTACGTTTGCCTTGTGTTCTTCGTCGGTGATGGTGCTGGTGACAGGGCCGGTCACAGAGAAATTGTATGAAGCATAGTTGCGGTTTTCAATGGCCGATTCCAGTTGTGACAAATTGCTTTCTTCTCCTTCAGCCAGCATCTCTACCAGAGTGAGCTCATTCTTAAAGTGATTGAAGACGATGATATACTTATATAATATGTATAGTAAGTCGGGAGCGTCATTCTGTTCGTCATGACTTTCTTTCACGGGGATGTGTTCAAAATACTTCACGGCATTGAACGTGGTGTAGCCGTATAGCCCGCAGAATTTCTTGTCGTCTCCTTCCACATGGAACCGGTTGATAAAGCGGTTGAGCGCATTTTCTACCCGGAACGATTGGCTGAGCGGTTCTTCCCGGCGGGTATTGTCGGGGTAAGTAGTGGTTACGATTCCACTGTTGATGCCGATGCTTGCCAATGGGCAGAGGGCGATGAACGAGAGAGAGTTTTCTCCGGCATGGTAGTCCGAGCTTTCCATTAATGCGGATTGCGGATACATATCACGTACTTTGAGGTAAATGCTTACCGGAGTGTGCAGGTCGCCCAGGACTTGCTTGCTATGGGTGGTATAATTGAAGGCATTCATAATTTCATTTCTTTTTAATTTGATTTTGGATTCACCACAGAGTAACACCGAGTTTCACAGAGAGTTTTTTTGATATTCCACAAACGAGAGTTTAAAAATCTGTGTTAATCTGTGTAATCTGTGGTGAAATGATTTATCCCAGATAAGTTTCTATATCTTTATCTCCCCGTCCCGATACCGTCAGTACGACTACATCCTCCGGCTTGAAAGTTATTTTTTCCAAGGCTCCCAATGCGTGGGCCGATTCCAGGGCAGGAATGATTCCTTCCAGCCGGGTCAACTCGTAAGCGGCACGGATGGCTTCGTCATCATTGACAGCCAGTACCATTGCCCGTTTTTTGTCTGCCAGGTTGGCGTGCATCGGGCCGATACCGGGATAGTCCAGTCCGGCGGAGATGGAATAAGGTTCCTCAATCTGTCCGTCTTCGTTTTGGATCACAAACGTACGTGCCCCATGAATGATCCCCATTTTTCCGAGTTGGATGGTGGCTGCCGTCATCCCGGTTTCAATTCCCTTGCCGCCGGCTTCGGCCAATACGATCCGTACCCGTTCGTCGTCGATATAATGATAGATGGTTCCGGCAGCGTTGCTTCCTCCGCCCACGCAGGCAATCAGATAGTCCGGATAGTCACGTCCTTCTTTCTCCTGAAGCTGTTTTTTTATCTCTTCGCTGATGACCGACTGCAAACGGGCCACCATGTCCGGATATGGGTGCGGCCCTACGGTAGAACCGATGATGTAATACGTATCCGAGGGATGGCAGCACCAGTCTCGGATGGCTTCGTTCGTGGCATCTTTCAGAGTCATGTTGCCCGAAGTGACCGGAACGACTGTCGCTCCCAGCATTTTCATCTTTTCTACATTGATGTGCTGGCGTTCTACATCCGTTTTGCCCATGTATACGATGCACTCCATGTTCATCAGGGCACAGACTGTGGCTGTTGCCACCCCGTGCTGTCCGGCACCGGTCTCTGCAATGATACGTTTCTTACCCATGCGTCTTGCCAGTAGAATTTGTCCGATGGTGTTATTGATTTTATGGGCACCCGTGTGATTCAGGTCTTCCCGTTTCAGATACATCTTGCAACCGTACTTTTCTGACAGGCGGCGGGCCGGATAGAGTGGGGAAGGGCGTCCTACGTAGTCACGCAACAATTGGTCGAACTCTTTCTTGAAGTCCTCGCTCTCTATTACGTCGAGATAAGTATTCTGCAACTCTTCTACACACTTGTGGAGGATTTCAGGTACATAAGCACCTCCAAATTCTCCGTAATAGCCATCCTGATCAACTAAAAAACTTTTCATAATCCTATCTTTATTTGTTATTTGTATTTGGGGTTAAAAAAAAGAGCCCCGTCGCAGGTTGCGACAGGGCTCTTTCTAAATTCTGTTATATCTTTAATGAGGTATATACATACGAGCGCTGCTCCCTTACGACTGTCGGAGTTGTAACGGGCGCCACCACCAATATGTATTTACTTGCATTGTCATCATTGCTAATTGTTATTTAACGGGGGCAAATATAGATACTTTGTTTGGAATAACAAATAAAATCTTTCTTTTTTTTATTGCCCTCCTTTTTATTTTTTGTTTTGTCCCCCAAAAACGAATTGTTTTTAAAGTGTCTATTGTATGTATTTTTGCTCTTTGTACACCCATCTGTAGTGGTTGTTCGTTTAGCTATTCGTGACCACATTGTTTTGGCTTCTTTTTAAGTTTAATTTATTAATTATTAGATGGTTAATTCTTTTTCGAAATTAAAATCAAGGGCCAAAAGTCCAAGGGCCACTCTATGTGCCAGTCTACCCCCCTAAAGGAAGTTAGTGTGTTGTGAAAAGAAACTTTTATGAGTCATGGGGACACTTCGCTTTATTTTTTGAAAAATGTAAAATATATTATATTATACATGTACTTTAAATCGTATTCTTTTTACTGTTCACCTTTCTGCTTTTTTTAGTCCACTGTTTTTGTTGGTTGTTATTTGTAACTATTTGATTATTAGATGTTATTGCTGTCTTTTTATCTTTCTTCTCCGATTCAATTGGCGCATAGAATGGCCCTTGGACTTTTGGCCCTAACAGATGTACATTATATGTACATGAGATGTAAGGAAGAATTGTTGATCGTTTGAAAAGGAAACTCTTTTTAAACATTTTGTTATTTATATTGTTTCTCAGATATAATTTATTTAAAAACAGAAACCAACATTATGAAACAAAGAAAAGTTTTAATTGCGATTGCCGTTGTCATATTCATCCTATTGCTGCTTTACTGGCTTTTTGTAGCCGAAGATATCAATGCCTGGCTGCCTGTTAACTAAAGACTTGAATCTTTCATACTAAACACTTAAGTCTTTTCGGTGAAACGTTTAAGCGTTTTCAAAAAACGTTTAAGTCTTTTGCGGGAAACGCTTAAGTCTTTTTTCCGTATGGAATACCTTGCGAATCTTTTTGTTTTCTGGAAAGAAGCGATTATTTTTGTATCAGATTGAATTCTGTACAAATGACGATATAAAGTAATAACCTATGGATAATTTTATTTTTCAGAATCCCGTAAAACTGATCATGGGACGCGGGATGATCGGTCGCTTGAGTGAAGAAATACCGGCGGACAAACGGGTGATGATTACCTTCGGTGGTGGTAGTGTGAAAAAGAATGGTGTATATGACCAGGTGAAAGAAGCACTGAAGAATCATTTCACTGTAGAGTTTTGGGGAATTGAACCCAACCCTTCCATCGAGACCTTGCGTAAGGCCATCGCTCTCGGAAAGGAGGAAAAGGTGGACTATCTGCTTGCAGTAGGAGGAGGATCGGTCATTGATGGCACCAAGCTGATTTCCGCCGGACTGCTGTATGACGGCGACGCCTGGGATCTGGTACTTGCCGGGCGTCCGGTGACCCACACCGTCCCTCTTGCCACTGTTCTTACCCTGCCTGCCACAGGATCGGAGATGAATAGCGGAGCCGTGATTTCGCGCCATGAAACCAAAGAAAAATATCCTTTCTATTCCAATTATCCTCTGTTCTCTATCCTCGATCCGGAAGTGACGTTTACTTTGCCGCCCCATCAGGTGGCTTGTGGAATTGCCGATACGTTTGTGCATGTGATGGAGCAATATATGACTACTCCGGGACAGAGCCGGGTAATGGACCGTTGGGCGGAAGGCATTTTGCAGACCTTGATGGAAATAGCTCCCAAGATCCGTGAGAATCAGCACGATTATCAGTTGATGTCCGATTTTATGCTGTCGGCCACTATGGCACTGAACGGCTTTATCGCCATGGGAGTATCTCAGGATTGGGCTACACACATGATCGGGCATGAACTGACTGCGTTGCATGGCTTGACCCACGGACACACACTGGTCATTGTCTTCCCCGGTACGTTGCGTGTGCTCCGTAAAGCAAAAGGTGACAAGATTCTGCAATATGGAGAGAGGGTGCTGGGCATTACGTCCGGAAGCCGTGACGAACGCATCGATGAAGCTATCCGCCGCACCGAAGAATTTTTCCGTTCACTGGGATTGACCACCCGCTTAAGTGAAGAGGGCATCGGCATGGAAACAATTGACGAAATAGAACGCCGCTTCAATGAACGTGGCGTGAGATATGGCGAGAATGAAGATGTCACCGGAGCGGTTGCAAAGGAAATACTGAAAAGCTCGCTATAGGCTTTTGTATTTCACCACAGATTACACAGATTAACACAGATTATTTAATTCCCGATGAATATAAATTATTAATCTGTGAAAATCCGTGTAATCTGTGGTGAATCATAGCTCACATTTGCATAGATTCTTTTATATCATGAATCAACACGATAAATAATCTGTGTTAATCTGTGTAATCTGTGGTGACCCGTTTTATTTAGCGTCCGTTTCCATGCGCATATTCTTGGTATAGAGGCTGTCGATGATACCGTCCGACAGTCCGATTGTCGGGACTGTGATCCCCGTTGCATTTACTTGTTTTGCCACTTCCAGAAAAATTTCCGCTGCCGGAACAATTACATCCGCCCGGTCGGGTTTCAGTTTGAACTGCTTGATCCGTTCTTCTTTTGATAGCGCTTTCAAGGTTTCGCAGATTTCCTTCAACGATTCAATCGGGAGGAAAGACTGTTTCTTATCCTTTTTGTCCGCCAGCCGGAAAAGCTTATTGATATTGCCTCCCGATCCTATGATCTGTATGGGAGTATATTCGGCAGCCAATGCCTGGAGGTCGGTTCGCATTTGCTCTTTTTCTTCGTTTTTCACCATGCCGCTGAGCATGCGCACGGTTCCGATGTTGTAGGAGCGTGAACTTTTGAGTTCGGAGTCACAGATCAGATTGATTTCTGTGCTGCCGCCGCCGACATCGACATACAGATAATTCTGGCCCGAAGCAAAAAGCTGTTCGATGTGGTTATCGTAGACGATATGCGCTTCTTCCTGACCGTCGATGATTTCGACGCGGATGCCGGTTTTCTTTTCTATCTTGCGCGTGATTTCTTTTCCGTTGCGTGCATCGCGCATGGCAGATGTGGCGCAGGCACGGTAATCCGAAACTTCGAATATTTTCATCAGTTGCTTGTAGGCTTTCATCAGCCGGATCAGTTTTTCTGCTTTCCCTTCTGATATTTCTCCGGTGGTGAAAGCGTCCTCGCCCAGCCGGAGGGGAATGCGTATCAGTTGGACTTTCCTCAACAAACCCTCGGGTGAACCCTCTTCATTTACACTCTTTATCAGTAGCCGCACGGCATTGGAGCCAATGTCGATGGCGGCATAGTTTACCTTTTTCATTCTGATTCTTTATAGTATTTGTATAATTCTTCCTGCGAGCGGAAAGGTGCATCGCTGTTTTCCCAAGTCTTGTTCTCGCCGCTTCCGTCCACGATTCGCCCTTTGGCTGTGTCGCGAAGTCCGTAGCAGACCACACGTTTCAGTTCTGCTTGTATCACTTTGTCGTATACAGGCGTAAGCACTTCGATGCGGTTGTCCAGATTGCGGGGCATCCAGTCGGCCGATCCTATATAGTATTTTTCTTCCCCTCCGTTGGCGAAGATGAAGATGCGCGGATGTTCCAGATAACGGTCGATGATGCCGTTGATCCGGATGTTGTCGCTGACTCCCGGGATGCCGGTCACCAGGGAGCAGTTGCCTCGGACCACCAGGTCTGTTTGTACACCGGCTGTCGAAGCTTCGTAGAGTTTCTGTATCAGTATCCGGTCGGTAATATGGTTCACTTTGGCAAGGATGTATGCCTCTTTTCCCTGTCGCTTGTTCTTGATTTCTTGGTTGATCAGGGCTGTCAGCCGTTTGCGCATATCGTTGGGCGACACGAGCAGTTCCTTGAAGTTCACCGGGAGGTAGGGCTTCTCTATGAAGTCGAATACCCGGTCTACTTCCCTCACAATGGAGCGATGTGCTGTCATGATGGTGAAATCGGTATACATCCGTGCGTTTCCTTCATGAAAATTTCCGGTGCTGATACAGGCCAGGTCGCCAAACCGTGTTCCGATATGTACCAGCTTGGAGTGGATTTTCAGACCTTCCACTCCGAATATCACTTTGATTCCTGCCTCTTGCATGCGTTTGCTCCAGCTGATGTTGGACGCTTCGTCGAAACGGGCGAGCAATTCGATGATAACCGTTACTTTTTTTCCGTTTTGTGCGGCGCAGATCAGAGCTTTCACTACCTTCGAGTCTTTGGCCAGGCGATAGAGAGTCATCTTGATGCTTTTCACTTCTTTGCTGATGGCTGCCTCGCGCAATACACGGATCACGGTATCGAACGATTGATAGGGGTAATGCAGCGACCGGTCCTGTTTCCTGATCAGTCTCAGGATACTTTCCGTCCCGTTCAGTTCCTGTTTGAAGACGGGAGGCCAGGCAGGATATTTCAGGTCGGACCGTCCGCAGTCGGGAAACTTCATCAGGTCTTTGAAGTTATGATAGCGCCCGCCTGCTACACGGGTGTCGTTTTTATCCACGTTGAGGCGGTCGGTCAGTTTTCGCAGCAGATCTTTCGGCATCTCTTTGTCATAGACGAAACGGATCGGTTCGCCCCGTTTCCGGCTTTTGATCCCCTTCGATATTTTTTGGAGCACACCTGTACGCAGATCACTGTCTATCTCCATTTCGGCGTCTTTGGTGAACTTGAAAGTGTAAGCTTCATAGTCCGTATAATTCATGCCTATGAAGATCATCGGCAGGCAGTAGCGGATAACGTCGTCCAGAAACATCAGATAGGTTTTGCCTTCCGAATCCGGCAGGCGGATGAAGCGTCCGAACTCGGCGGTGGGGAGCCCGATGACGGCATAATCTTTCATTTTCACTTTTCCCTCACTGTCTTTGCGCAACAGGCGGATGGCAAGGTAGATGTCTTCATCGGTCTGGTCGTCCGTATGACGGGACGTTTTAGTAAGAAAGAGCGGATTGGTAGACCCATTCAGCCGGTTCCGGTAGAGTGAAGTGATGAAGTGTTCCTGTTCCGGTGTCAGTTCGGTATCTTTGATGACGTGGATGTTTTCTTGCTTTAACTTCTCCATGATCGAAGCGAACGTTTCTTCAAACTGCCGGTAGTATTGATTGTGCAGCTTTCCGATCTGTTTCAAGGTGCGTGCGGCCGTGTCACGCTCTTCACGGATGTTCTTGTCATCGTACTCTACAATGCGGTTCAGTGTAGCTACGCGAACGCGGAAGAACTCGTCTAAATTGTTAGAGTAAATGCCCAGAAAGGTAAGTTGTTCCAGTAACGGAACTTCCGGGCGGGCAGCTTCAAGCAAAATGCGTTGATTGAAATACATCCAACTGATGTCCCGTTCTACATAAAGCTTTTTACGTTTCGCTTCGTCTGATTTCATTCGGATAAGAGTTTACTTATTTTTTTGCAAAAGTACGCTTGCATGATGTAATAGATATTACAATCTTGCTATGAACTTATTACAAAATTCATTTGTTCTTTTTATATGTAGACAGAAACACGTATATTCGCAGAATGTATGCGGGATAGCCCGTTAAAAAAATGTAAGATATGAAATCAATGAATTATTCTCTTATCCGCACTATTTGTGCGCTTGTCATCGGTCTGGTACTGGTACTCTGGCCGGATGCGGCAATTAACTATATTGTCATAACCATCGGCGTCCTGTTCCTGATTCCGGGATTTATTGTGCTGATCGGCTATTTCGGAACAAAGCCGGAACCGGGTGTGTCCCGCCGTTTCCCCATCGAGGGAGTGGGCAGTCTGCTATTCGGACTTTGGCTGGTCACGATGCCGGGGTTCTTTGCCGACGTACTGATGTTCCTGTTGGGCTTTATCCTGATTATGGGAGGTGTGCAGCAGATTGCCTCTCTTTCGATGGCACGTCGTTGGACGCCCGTTCCGGGAGGTTTCTATGTGATACCGGTCTTGATCCTGATAGCGGGTATCGTAGCCCTGTTTAATCCTACCGGAGCACGTAATACGGCCTTTATGATTATCGGTGTCAGTAGTTTGGTTTATGCCGTCTCCGAGCTGATCAACTGGTTCAAGTTTGCCCGCCGTCGTCCCAAGACTCCCCTGAAAGGAGAGATTGAGGATGCGGAGATTATCGAATAATAGAAGAAAGATGGGGCAAGTATTCACCACAGATTACACGGATTAACACAGATGCTTTAATTTGATTTTCAATGAAATAAATTATTAATCTGTGAAAATCCGTGTAATCTGTGGTGACATGACTGTCTGTCATTACAGTCGGTTCTTGATGCGTCGCATCGCTTCGATACAATCATCCCGCTCGCCAAATGCTGTCAGGCGGATGTATCCTTCTCCACTGGGGCCGAATCCGACTCCCGGAGTTCCTACTACGTTGGCTTCGTATAGCATCTGGTCAAAGAAGCGCCACGAGCTTGTTCCCTTTGGAGTCTTTACCCATAAATAGGGTGCGTTCACCCCTCCGTACACTTTCAGGCCGGTAGATTCCAGGCCCTCTTTCATGATCCGGGCGTTGGTCATGTAGTAATTGATTGTTTCCTGAATCTGTTCTTTTCCCTCAGGAGTGTAGATCGCTTCTGCCGCACGTTGCGTAATGTACGATGTACCGTTGAATTTGGTGCATTGCCGGCGGTTCCACAACCGGTTCAGGGGGATGCGTTCTCCTTCGAGCGTGGCTGCTGTCAGCTCTTTCGGTACGACGGTATATCCGCAACGCACTCCTGTGAAGCCTGCTGTTTTTGAGAAACTGCGAAATTCGATGGCACATTTCTTGGCCCCTTTTATTTCGTAGATGGAGTGGGGGATGTCCGGTTCCCGGATGTAAGCTTCATAGGCTGCATCAAACAAAATCAGGGTGTCGTTGGCCAATGCGTAATCCACCCATTTCTTCAGTTCCGCCTTTGTCAGCGTCGTACCGGTCGGGTTGTTGGGGTAGCAGAGGTATACAATGTCGATACGTTTCTCCGGAATGGCCGGAATAAAATGATTTTCGGCAGTGCAGGGCATATAAGTGACGTTGCTCCACTTTCCGCTTTCGGTGTCCAATACTCCGGCACGTCCGCACATGACGTTACTGTCAATGTAGACCGGATAAATGGGGTCTGTGACACCTACGCTGTTATCGTGCCGGAGGATATCTCCGATATTGCCCGTATCGCTTTTGGCACCGTCGTTGACAAATACCTCTGTAGGTGAAAGATGTATGCCGCGCGGAGCATAATCGTTTTTGATGATGGCTTCGATCAGGAAGTCATATCCTTGTTCGGGGCCGTATCCGCGGAAAGTTTCGGCCGATGTCATCTCTTCGACTGCCTTGTGCATGGCTTCGATACAGGCTTTGGGCAGGGGACGGGTCACGTCACCGATCCCCAGCCGGATGATGTCCCGCTTCGGGTGCGTTATTTTAAAAGTATTGACTTTCTTTGCTATGTCCGAGAACAGATAGCTTCCCGGTAATTTCAAAAAATGTTCGTTTACTAATGCCATATTGTTCTTGTTTTAGCTTTTCAGTTGGGTTGATACCTGATTTTATGGGTAACTATTCTCTCAGTTCTATGGTTCCATCGAAAACTTTTACAGCCGGTCCGGTCATAGATATATGGCCTGTTGCTTCGTCCCATTCTATGGTCAGTGTGCCTCCGTCCATTACTACGTTTACGGTTCGCCCTGTCCGTCCAGTGAGGTGTGCGGCTACGGCTGTAGCGCAGGCACCTGTCCCGCAGGCTTGTGTGATGCCCGATCCTCTTTCCCAAACCCGCATCCGGATTGTATTCTCTCCCGTTATCTGGGCAAACTCTACATTTGTACGGTCGGGGAACAGAGGATGTTTTTCCAGCTTCGGTCCCATCTCCGAAAGATTGACGATCCGGATGTCGTCCACAAAAGTGACGAGATGCGGGTTGCCCATTGACACTTGGGTAGAAAGGAACGGAAATTCGCCATCGAAGTCAATCGTACCGGTTTCCAGTGGTATCCCCATGTCGACCGTTACAGTTTCCACGGTCCGTCCTTCAAGGTGTAGTTCCAATATTTTGATGCCCGAGAGGGTGTCCAGTGTGATAACGTTTTTGGAGGTCAGTCCGTATTCATAGAGATATTTGCCGATGCATCGGCTTGCATTGCCACACATCATGGCCTCCGAACCGTCGGCATTGAATATGCGCATACTGAAATCCGCTTTATCCGAGTGTCCGATCAACACAAGTCCGTCACTCCCGATTCCCGTATGATAAGCACTCCATTCGATGGCTGCCTTTTCAGGACGGGCGATTGGAAATCTGAGAGTATTTACATAGATGTAATCATTCCCTGTTCCATGCATCTTGGTGAATTGAATCGCTCTTGCCATTTTTATCAATATTGATTGATTTATGTATCCTTTTGTATTGTTACCGCACAAAGATATGTCTTTTTGACTTTTGTTTTTATAAAAAGCATGTCTTATATCTATTTATTTTACCCTGTCTTCCATTCTGCAATACTTTTGCTCGTTTTTGCTTCCGGATCGAAATAAGAATACTTCGTATTTTAATAAACTGTAATAAAGCGATTTTGTTCTGTGTCCTTTGGGGGAATTTTGTAATGGGAGGGATGGATTGATTCAGGTCAATTGGATCTTTTTATAAAAGAGGAGATGTGTCGAAAAGTCGTATTCACCACAGATTACACGGATTTATATAGATAAATAGTATTGGTATCAGTAGATTAAAATCGTTTTGTGTAATCTGTGGTGAGTTATGAAACACCCTTTCTCAAGTGCTTCCTTTTTCTATGACGCTATCCGGACTGTATCAGAATATATATTTAAGTCCGAAGTTGTGGCTGATGTTGTGTGGAGTCGCTCCCCATTCTTTATTCCATTCTTTAAATGGTTTTAGGAGTCCGTATCCGAAAGTGTACGAGAAACCGATGTGTTTGATTTCGTAAGCAAACCCTGCCTGTACTCCTGCATCGAACCGTTTGAGAACGGCTTCGTCACCGCTAAACAGATCGAATTTCATGCTTGTCCCCTCCCATTCGTCAGTGTATTTTCCTTTGCCGGCTATTCCGATGGCGGCATACGGGCCTGCATTGAAAATCAGTCGGCCGAAATCCGATATGATGAAGCGGGCGGCTATCAGGACAGGGATTTCCAGATATACAGGGTCGACAGTGATTTCTCCTTGGCCATCGGAGCCTCTTCTGCCCATGTTCTTACAACCTTTGGCCACCACATTGACAGAAGGCTGCAATGAAAAATAGGTTGAGAAATTATAGTTCAATCCGACTCCGCCCTGGATGTATAAATGATTGTTGCCTCCATAGATGTCTTCGTTATTGTTTTCAAGATTGTATCCGCTGACTCCAACCCCGGCTTGTATAAAGAATGCCAGTTTTTTCTCTAAGTCGAGGGTAACATTCATTATGGGTCTTATTTTTACGTCTTTGGGTTGCATACCGATGTATTTTACCCGTATTCTCTGTGCCTTTTCGGGGATTTCTTTTAAAGTAAAACGTCCGTCGACGTCTGTGATGGTGCTGATATCTGTTCCTAATACGCTCACCAATGCCCCAACGACGGGCTGTCCGTCCTTTTTAAACACAATAGTGCCCGAAACCTCCGGGATCTGGGCCATTATCATTCCCGAAATCATAGAAATGAATAATAATGCAAATAACTTTTTCATCTTTATTTTTAATTTATGTAAGTGTAATTAAGTACAAATATATAGAAATATTTTTATGAATGTTAGGCGTGGAGGATGAATTTTGCATTTTCATTGTTGGGATTCCGAAAAGAAAAAGAAGAAATAATGAGGGCTTCGGTACTCTGTTTCGTCTTTTCTGACGGCATTGTCCGAAGCCCCCCTGTTTACAGTAGTCCTGATTGAGACACTATTCGAGTTTTAAGAACATGTCTTTTAGATTGATCGTTACGCAATCAAATTGATTGATCATATCCATGCCGATGTTTCCGTCATCTTCGGCCGGGATGCCGTTGGGGGTAATATCCACTGCGAGATTTTTTAAGTGGGCGGTTGCATCTCCAATCTCCATATCGAATGAAGGCAAACGTAATATATCTTTTGTAACGACATGATTGAATCCGCCACCGGTTATTTTTTCTTTTTTGCCGATACTCTCGAATTCGGTCTTATGCTTTTCGTAATACTGATAAAACAATCCGGCTGTGCTGTTTCCCGTATCGAAATGCAGCATAAGTGTTTCGCCGTTTGCCTGGGCTTTCAGCTTCAGTGCACGGTCAACCTTCATCAAGTTACGTCCGTAAGATGGGAGAGGTGTGGAGCTCTTGGGAAAAACGATTTTTTTATCTTTGGGATAAATGCGGACTTCATCGAATAAGCCGATAAAATCCATACCGAGAACCGCGTCAACTATCATAATACTGTCAAACGCATTGGGGGGTGCTATGGTGATGAGGGAGTTATGGAAAGTAATGCTCCCGATTTGCATATTCTCCAAAGTTCCGAAATTTCCCGTCATGGCTCCGGGTAAATTGGAATTTATTTCCAAAGAATCACTTAAAATGCGTACACCTGTTTCTTTAGCCATGCGTTGCGACATGTAGCTTGTTCCGGCTCCTGTATCGAAAATAAATTGATAGGTTTTTCCGTTAATGGTCACAGGTATTAGAATTGTCGTACCGCGCCATCCTTTGGGCTCGATGCTTGTCGGTAACTTCACTTTCTCGATATCGACAGGAATGATGATATCCTCTTGCGGACATGTGATGCCCGGAGCCGGAATGTTCTTCAACTGATCATAGAAATAACAGATACCTTCGAGGCTTTTGTACATTCCTTGTTCTGCATTTTGCTGTTTGAGTTGTTTCATAATGCTTCGCGAGTTTTGTGCGGCTGTGGCATAATTCCCTTTGAGACCATCAATCTGACATGCAAGGATAGCCATGTTAAGTGCATTTTGACCGCCAATCTCGGCTTGGTGGTTGACCAGTAGTTTATGGATGTTTTGCAGGGCTTCATCCGGACGATTGAAGTAATAGCCGATCAGTGCCTCGGACATTAGCTTTAGGAAATCCGCCTGCATGGAGTCTTTTAGTATCGGATAGTTTTTTTCAAGTCCGAACCAATCCGCTTGATTTAAAAAAGTTCCTATACGTTCATCGGCGCTTTGTGAAAAAGCGGGAACTGAAACAAGGATCGTTAATAAGAATAGGATTTTTTTCATTTTAGATGTTTTTTATGTTGTGTACGTTCTGTTTGTAAATGCCATATCTTTTTGCATGACCGTAAATGTAGATAATTAATTTGAAATATTGGAAGACTTGGTTTTGAATTATTATAGGCATGTCCCCAAACATACTTTTTCGGGGGTCCGAAAAAAAATCCCTTGAGCGGGTAGATACTCACTCAAGGGAGAATGTAAAAAATGATTGGATACCGAGATTTTATTTTTTCAGTAGATTTTTCAGCTGTACCGGTTCGTTGGTGGTGATGAAATCTACTTTACGATCGATCAGCCATTTCATGTCATCCGTCTTGTTCACGGTCCAGGCATTCACTTTCATGCCCAAATCATGGCATTCCTGAATCCATTCGGGATGTTTGCGGAATACGGTGTAATGATAGTCCGGACCGGCACACCCCAGTTCTTTCAGCTCCTTGGGTGACAGGTTACCGTCAAGATAGTAGACGGGAGTGCCTTCCGGAGCCAAGCGGATAAATTCTTTGGTGGCATGCAGGGAGAAGGTGATATATTCCATCCGTTCCTCCAGTCCCATGTCTTTGACCAGGGCAACGATTTTTTCGATGGCTTTCGTTTCGCGGAGTGGGGTGCTGTGTGCTTTCAGTTCAAGAATTAACCGGGTGTGTAGCGGTTGTGCCGCTTTCAAGTATTTGGCAAGGGTAGGCAGGCTTTCCCCATTATCGAGTTTGATGGCTGTCAGTGCGGTGGAAGGTGAGTTTTCCATCCTTTTCCCTTTAAATGTGGGGTCATGGTTGACCACTAACTGGTCATCGGCTGCCAGCCATACATCAAACTCCGAACCGTAGCATCCGATGGAGTCGGCTTTTAGCAAGGCGGCGATACTGTTTTGCGCAGAACCTTCGGTTTTCCAGAATCCGCGATGGGCAATGACCTGAGTTTGCGCAGAGGCATTGTATGCTGAAAAAAGCAGGGCAGAGGCAAACAGAAGTTTTTTAATTTTCATATATTTCAGTTTTTGGTTCGCCTTCAAAGATATAAAAAGTAACGCAATTTAGCCGGATAAGGATGCTAATCTGCGTTAAACAAAGCTATAAAATTCTTTTAAATCTCTTTACAATACATTCCTGTGTACCGGAAACGGGAGTATGAATAGGAGAAACGCTTCCGTGGATAGGGTGTAGCCATCCGTCTGTCGGGGCTACACCCAGGGCGTCCGATGGCTACACCCTTTGCCTGTTGGAGCTACACCCTTTTTAATATGCTTCTTCGTGTACTCCTTTTACGGCACGTCCGCTGGGATCGTTCAGGTTCTTGAACGCGGTGTCCCATGCCAGTGCCTCGGCTGTCGAACAGGCTACGCTGGGGATACTGGGTACGCTGCGGGCGGCGCTTTCACTGGGGAAGTGCTCTTCGAAGATGCTGCGGTAGTAATACTCTTCTTTATTCATAGGGGTGTGGATGGGAAAACGTTCTGCGGCATGTGCCATCTGTTCGTCACTGACAGCCGTTGCGGTAATCTCTTTCAGCGTATCTATCCAACTATATCCCACACCGTCACTGAACTGTTCTTTTTGGCGCCAGGCGATGCCGGAAGGGAGCATATCCGCAAAGGCTTCGCGCAGGACTTTCTTTTCGATGACTTTTCCCGGAGCCATTTTTATTTCGGGATCGAGTTGCATGGCCACATCCAGAAACTCTTTGTCGAGGAAAGGGACACGTCCTTCCACACCCCATGCTGCGAGGCTCTTATTGGCGCGAAGGCAATCGTATAGATGCAGTTTAGACAGTTTGCGTACGGTCTCTTCGTGAAAGGCACGGGCATCGGGTGCTTTGTGGAAATAAAGGTAGCCGCCGAAGATCTCGTCGGCACCTTCACCGCTCAATACCATCTTGATGCCCATCGACTTGATGACACGTGCCAACAGATACATCGGTGTGGAAGCACGGACGGTAGTTACGTCGTATGTCTCAATGAAATAGATAACATCCCGGATGGCATCGAGCCCTTCCTGAAGGGTGTAGTTTATTTCATGATGAACCGTACCGATGTATTCGGCTACTTCACGTGCTTTGATCAGGTCCGGTGCACCTTTCAGTCCGATGGCAAAGGAGTGTAGCTGCGGCCACCATGCATCGCTCGCGCCATCGGTTTCAATGCGTTTGGCGGCATACTTTTTGGCAATGGCAGAGATAACAGAACTGTCCAGCCCGCCCGAAAGAAGCACTCCGTAAGGTACGTCGGACATCAGTTGACGGTGTACGGCATTCTCAAGGGCGTCCTGAATCTGCCGGGTGGGAGACCGGCTGTCCGCCTGCTTGTCGTTCTCCTCTTTATATTCCATCCAGTCACGGGTGTACCAGCGTTTCATCGTCCCCTCCTTGCTGTGATAGTAGTGTCCGGGTAAGAAGGGTTCGTACTCGTCGCAGAACCCTTCGAGCGCTTTGAGTTCGCTGCCGAAATAGACATGTCCTTCGGCGTCCTTTCCTATATATAAAGGTATTACACCGATGGGGTCCCGGGCAATCAGGTATTCGTCTTTTTCTTCATCATAAAGGGCAAAGGCGAAGATGCCGTTCAGCTCTTCAAGGAAATGAATACCTTTGTCGCGGTAAAGGGCGAGGATCACCTCACAGTCACTCCCGGTCCGGAACTCATAGCGGCCGGCATATTGGGCGCGGATGTCACGGTGGTTATAGATTTCGCCGTTAACCGCCAGTACTTGCTTCCGGTCGGATGAATAAAGAGGCTGTCCTCCGCTTTGCGGATCGACTATGGAAAGGCGCTCGTGTGCCAGGATGGCACTTCCGCCACAATACATTCCACTCCAGTCGGGCCCGCGGTGACGTATTTTGCGTGCCATTCGGAGAGCCTTGTTCCTGAGTTCCCTGCTCTGAATCTTTATATTGAAGATTCCTGCTATTCCACACATAATTGTAATTGTTTTAAAGGATTTATGTTTTTATGATAATAACTTCACCGTTCATCTGAAATATTCCTCTATCTTCACCGCAGGCATACATGTAGCTGCCATGACATACACGATGGGACGGGAACCATCTCGCGGTTCTATTGCCTGCCCCTTTGCTTTGACTTTGCTGTTAAAAAGTTCTCGTTTCTTCATTCTGTTTAGCTTTATTATATGATAATACTCGGTTGTTCTATCAAAATGTCCGGTAAATATAGAGATTTAATTTCATTATGATGAATATTTAATTGGTTTGCTTGACACTAATTATCTTATCTAAACTAGAATGTTTCGGACTGTAAGCGAATTAACTACTTTTTGTTTCGATCTGTAAGTTGCTTCCATTCTATCGTTAAACAATTATAATCTCTTTCTTTTTGAGATTGAAATAATAGATTAATTAACGTTTTGGTATTAAAACAACTTTTTTGTACGTTTATGTCAAATATTTATAGGAAAGCTTATCTTTATGTCATATAGATTGTGTATCTTTGCACGCGAAAACAAAAAAGGATAATATGTGTGGAATCGTAGGCTACATTGGTAAGAGAGAAGCCTACCCCATCCTTATCAAGGGGCTGAAGCGACTGAAGTATCGCGGATACGACAGCGCCGGGGTAGCGATCATCAACGACAACCAGCTGTTAAATGTATATCGGCCGCAAGGCGAAACGTTCGTGTTTGCTTCTGACGGCATTATCGAGACTCCCACCGTTATCCTCCAAGAATTTCCATCCCAAAGTTACATCTTCCGTAACAGTACCTATACAGAGGTACCCGTTTATTCCTTTTCTTCTTTCCGCCCGATGCATCAGTTTTGTAAGATAACGGCTTCTCGTGCTGTGAGGCCGGAAACATTAAAGTGCTCTGATTCGTTGATAATTAGAGAGGCTTTTTCTGACACACTGTTGCAAGGCGGGAAAGATGAAGCGACCGGGATAAGGGAAGAGAGTGTGACTATGGAGTGAGTTCGATAACCCATGTATAAATAATACGAATCAAGAGTTGGAGCAGATATGTTTGAACTCTTGGGAAAAACGATAAGTCCTTTAATTTTTGATTCGCGTAAACTGCTAAATAGAGAATAGATGGAACAACTGAAACATGAATGTGGCGTTGCCATGATACGTTTGCTTAAACCGCTGGAGTACTATGAAAAGAAGTACGGAACGTGGATGTACGGGCTGAATAAGCTCTATCTGCTGATGGAAAAGCAGCATAACCGTGGTCAGGAAGGTGCCGGTCTGGCGTGTGTGAAACTGGAAGTAAATCCGGGTGAGGAGTATATGTTCCGTGAGCGGGCATTGGGTTCCGGTGCCATCACCGAGATATTTGAGACAGTACAAAGCAACTTCAAGGATCTGAGCAAAGAACAGTTGCACGATGCCGCGTTTGCCAAACGGACGCTGCCTTTTGCCGGAGAAGCTTATATGGGGCATCTGCGTTACTCGACTACCGGAAAATCCGGGATATCTTATGTTCATCCGTTTCTCAGAAGAAATAACTGGCGGGCGAAGAATCTTGCTCTTTGCGGCAACTTCAACATGACTAATGTGGATGAAATTTTTGCCCGTATCACAGCCATCGGCCAGCATCCCCGTAAGTATGCCGATACGTATATTATGTTGGAACAAGTGGGGCACAGGCTCGACCGTGAAGTGGAACGTCTCTTTAACCTGGCTGAGGCTGAAGGCCTGACCGGCATGGGCGTGACGCATTACATTGAGGACCACATCGACCTTGCCAACGTGTTGCGCACGTCGAGTAAAGAATGGGACGGGGGGTATGTGATGTGCGGACTGACCGGTAGCGGAGAGAGCTTTGCATTGCGTGACCCGTGGGGGATTCGTCCGGCGTTCTGGTATCAGGATGACGAGATTGCGGTGCTTGCTTCCGAACGTCCGGTGATTCAGACGGCACTCAATGTTCCGATAGGAGAAATCAGGGAATTACTGCCGGGACAGGCCCTCCTGATCAGTAAAGAGGGAAAGTTGCGTACGGCACAGATCAATAAGGCACGGGAGAAGAAAGCCTGTTCGTTCGAGCGGATCTACTTCTCGCGAGGCAGTGACGCGGATATTTACAAGGAGAGAAAACAACTGGGTGAGAAACTGGTTCCGAACATCCTGAAAGCGATTGATAATGACCTCGACCATACCGTCTTCTCGTTCATCCCGAATACGGCAGAGGTGGCATTTTACGGTATGCTTCAGGGGCTGGACAATTATCTGAATGAGGAGAAGGTGCGGCAGATTGCGAGCCTGGGACATCATCCGGATCACGATGAACTGGAAGTGATTCTGTCCCGCCGTATCCGTTCGGAGAAAGTGGCTATCAAAGATATCAAACTGCGCACTTTCATTGCCGAGGGCAATAGCCGGAATGACTTGGCAGCACACGTATATGACATCACATACGGCAGTCTCCGTTCCGGTATCGACAATCTGGTGATTATCGACGACAGCATTGTTCGCGGTACTACTCTGAAACAGAGTATTATCGGTATCCTCGACCGTCTGGGACCGAAGAAGATAGTCATCGTCTCTTCTTCTCCGCAAGTTCGCTATCCCGACTATTACGGTATTGATATGGCGAAGATGTCCGAATTCATCGCCTTTAAAGCTGCAATTGAATTGCTGAAGGACCGGGATATGAAAGATGTGATCGCATCGGCTTACCGGAAGTCGAAAGATCAGGTGGGACTGCCGAAAGAGCAGATGGTAAACTATGTGAAGGATATTTATGCTCCTTTCACCGATGAGGAGATTTCGGAGAAGATGGTGGAACTGCTGACGCCGAAAGGAACGAAAGCGAAAGTGCAGATTGTCTATCAGCCGCTCGAGGGGCTGCACGAGGCGTGTCCCAATCATACGGGAGACTGGTACTTCAGTGGCAACTATCCTACACCGGGCGGGGTGAAGCTGCTGAACGAAGCATTTATTAACTACATCGAGCAGGTGTACCAATTTTAAAAGAAAGGTGAACTTAAATAAAGAAAAGATAAGAATGAAGAATGTGACTTTGATCCTTGACGACGGGAGCCGTTTCCACGGTAAGTCGTTCGGTTACGAAAAGCCCGTGGCAGGTGAAGTAGTGTTCAATACCGCCATGACCGGTTATCCGGAGAGTCTGACCGACCCTTCGTATGCGGGGCAGTTGATGACACTGACGTATCCGCTGGTGGGCAACTATGGTGTACCTCCTTTTAGCATAGAGCCCAACGGACTGGCTACGTTTATGGAGAGCGAACGCATCCATGCCGAAGCTATTATCGTAAGCGATTACTCACAGGAATACAGTCATTGGAATGCCGTTGAGAGTCTGGCTGACTGGCTGAAGCGTGAGCAGGTGCCGGGCATCACAGGGATCGATACCCGTGAGCTGACCAAAGTGTTGCGTGAACATGGGGTGATGATGGGACGGATCGTATTTGACGATGAACCGGAGAGTGCTCCGGAAGCTGTATACAGTGGAGTGAACTACGTAGACAAGGTTTCATGCAAAGAGGTGATCCGTTATAACGAGGGGGCGGACAAGAAGAAAGTGGTGCTTGTGGATTGCGGTGTGAAGACGAACATTATCCGTTGCCTGCTTCGCCGGGATGTGGAAGTGATCCGTGTACCCTGGAATTATGATTTCAATCATCTGAAGTTCGACGGACTCTTCATCTCCAACGGACCGGGTGATCCGGATACGTGTGATGCTGCCGTGCAGAACATCCGTAAAGCGATGCAGAATCCCAAGTTACCTATTTTCGGTATCTGCATGGGTAACCAGTTGCTGAGCAAAGCCGGAGGGGCTAAAATATACAAGCTGAAATACGGGCATCGCAGCCACAACCAGCCGGTACGCATGGTTGGCACAGAACGTTGTTTCATCACTTCGCAGAATCATGGTTATGCGGTAGACAATAATACACTTGGCACCGACTGGGAACCGCTGTTTATCAATATGAATGATGGCTCTAACGAAGGAATACGCCATAAGACGAATCCCTGGTTCTCTGCACAGTTCCATCCGGAAGCAGCCAGCGGACCCACGGATACGGAGTTCCTCTTCGACGAGTTCGTGAAGTTGCTCTAAAGTATATTCTGCATAAAGAGATAGAAACGAATCTGTTTCACCACAGAGTAACACGGAGTCTCACAGAGTTTTAATTTCTTGTTTATAAGATGTTAAGAGAAAATAATCTCTGTGGAACTCTGTGTTACTCTGTGGTAAACCAAACTCAAAAACATTATAATAATGAAAGAAAACAATATAAAGAAAGTACTGCTGCTTGGTTCCGGTGCCTTGAAGATCGGTGAGGCCGGTGAATTTGATTATTCCGGTTCCCAAGCACTCAAAGCCTTGAAAGAGGAGGGCATTGAAACCATCCTGATCAACCCCAACATCGCTACCGTGCAGACATCGGAAGGCGTGGCCGACCAGATATACTTCCTTCCCGTGACACCCTACTTTGTAGAGAAGGTGATCCGGAAGGAACGTCCCGAAGGCATTATGCTCGCCTTTGGCGGACAGACGGCATTGAACTGCGGGGTCGCCCTTTACCGCGAAGGGATTCTGGAGAAATATAATGTGAAAGTTCTGGGAACTCCCGTACAGGCCATTATCGACACCGAGGACCGTGAACTTTTCGTCGACAAGCTGAACGAGATCGATGTGAAGACCATCAAGAGCGAGGCGGTGGAGAACGCAGAAGACGCCCGTCGTGCTGCCCGGGAATTAGGCTATCCGGTCATTGTCCGTGCAGCTTACGCACTGGGCGGATTGGGTTCGGGTTTTTGTGACAATGAAGAAGAACTGGACCTACTCGTGGAAAAAGCTTTCTCCTTCTCTCCGCAGGTATTGGTTGAGAAGAGCCTCCGTGGCTGGAAGGAGGTGGAGTACGAGGTGGTGCGTGACCGTTTTGACAACTGTATCACGGTCTGCAATATGGAGAATTTCGACCCGCTGGGCATCCATACCGGTGAGTCTATCGTGATAGCTCCTTCACAAACCCTGACCAATAAGGAGTATCATAAACTGCGCGAGCTCGCCATCCGCATCATCCGCCACATCGGCATTGTGGGAGAATGTAACGTGCAATATGCTTTCGACCCCGAAAGTGAAGACTATCGCGTGATCGAGGTGAATGCCCGCCTGAGCCGTTCGTCTGCCCTGGCTTCCAAGGCTACCGGTTATCCGCTTGCCTTTGTGGCTGCAAAACTCGGACTTGGCTACGGGTTGTTCGACCTGAAGAACTCTGTGACGAAAACCACCAGTGCCTTCTTTGAGCCGGCACTCGATTATGTAGTCTGCAAAATTCCGCGTTGGGACCTCGGTAAGTTCCACGGTGTGGACAAGGAACTCGGCTCTTCGATGAAGTCCGTCGGTGAGGTAATGGCCATTGGCCGCACTTTTGAGGAAGCGATTCAGAAGGGCTTGCGAATGATCGGACAGGGGATGCATGGTTTTGTGGAAAACAAGGAACTCGTTATCCCCGACATCGACAAAGCACTGCACGAACCGACCGATAAACGTATTTTTGTCATCTCGAAGGCTTTCCGTGCCGGATATACCATCGATCAGGTGCACGAACTGACTAAGATCGACAAGTGGTTCCTCCAGAAATTGATGAATATCATGAATACTTCTGAGGAACTCCATCAGTGGGGGAACAATCACAAGCAGATAGCCGACTTGCCTGCCGACCTGCTCAAGCAAGCCAAGCGTCAGGGATTCTCCGACTTCCAGATTGCACGTGCCATCAGCTACGAAGGTGATATGGAAGACGGCAGCCTTTATGTCCGCAATTACCGTAAGAGCCTGGGCATTGTTCCCGTGGTGAAGCAAATCGATACGCTGGCTGCCGAATATCCGGCACAGACCAATTATCTTTACCTGACCTATAGCGGCACAGCCAACGACGTCACTTACCTGGGTGACCATCGTTCTATCGTCGTTCTCGGTTCGGGTGCCTACCGGATCGGTTCTTCCGTAGAGTTCGACTGGTGCGGGGTGCAGGCGCTTAATACGATCCGTAAGGAAGGATGGCGTTCGGTGATGATCAACTATAATCCCGAAACCGTATCGACCGACTATGATATGTGTGACCGGCTTTACTTTGACGAACTGACATTCGAACGCGTGATGGATGTCCTTGAACTGGAGAATCCGCACGGAGTCATTGTTTCCACCGGCGGACAGATACCTAACAATCTCGCCCTGCGTCTCGATGCCCAGAACATCCACATTCTCGGAACATCCGCCCAGAGCATTGACAATGCCGAGGACCGCGACAAATTCTCCGCCATGCTCGACCGTATCGGAGTGGATCAACCGGAGTGGCGTGCCCTTACTTCACTTGAGGACATTAACTCGTTTGTCGATAAGGTAGGTTTCCCTGTGCTTGTCCGTCCGTCATATGTGCTCAGCGGTGCGGCAATGAACGTATGCTCCAACCAAGAAGAGCTGGAACGCTTTCTGCAACTGGCGGCCAACGTATCGAAGAAGCATCCGGTAGTGGTCAGCCAGTTCATCGAACATGCCAAGGAGGTGGAGATGGATGCTGTGGCACAGAACGGTGAAATCATCGCTTATGCAATCTCCGAACACATTGAGTTTGCGGGAGTACATTCCGGTGACGCCACTATCCAGTTTCCGCCGCAGAAGTTGTATGTAGAGACGGTTCGTCGCATTAAACGCATCAGTCGTGAGATAGCCAAGGCGCTCAATATCTCCGGCCCGTTCAACATTCAGTATCTGGCTAAAGACAATGATATAAAGGTGATCGAGTGTAATCTTCGTGCCAGCCGTTCGTTCCCCTTCGTCAGCAAGGTATTGAAGATCAATTTTATCGAACTTGCCACGAAAGTCATGCTCGGCCTGCCTGTTGAGAAGCCGGAGAAGAATCTGTTCGAACTCGATTATGTCGGGATCAAGGCGAGCCAGTTCTCGTTCAACCGCCTTCAGAAAGCCGACCCTGTATTGGGAGTGGATATGGCTTCGACCGGTGAAGTGGGTTGCATTGGCAGCGATACTTCCTGTGCCGTGCTCAAGGCTATGCTTTCCGTGGGTTATCGCATCCCGAAGAAGAAGATTCTGCTTTCTACCGGAACACCGAAGCAGAAAGTGGATATGCTTGAGGCAGCCCGTATGTTGCAGAAGAAGGGATATGATATTTTCGCGACAGGAGGTTCCAGCAAGTTCCTTACCGAGAATGGTGTGGAGAACACCCGTGTTTATTGGCCCAGTGAAGAGGGACATCCCCAGGCACTCGAGATGTTGCATAAGAAAGAGATCGACATGGTGGTCAATATTCCCAAGAATCTGACTGCCGGTGAACTGGACAATGGTTACAAGATCCGTCGTGCCGCCATCGACCTCAACATCCCGCTGATCACTAATGCCCGCCTGGCGAGCGCGTTTATCAATGCGTTCTGCACGATGGACATTGACGATATAGCGATCAAGTCGTGGGAAGAGTATAAGTAAGGACTTTAGGGCTTCACCACAGATTGGCAGACACAATGCACGGAGAAGATATAAATCGGATTGAATTATGAATCTGTGTCGTCGGTTAATCTGCGGTGGAGCTTCCGGTACATTCACTTTTGCTTAACAATCCTGAAAATCGGAACTTTTTCTGCTGCCTGTTGTTGAGAGTACATATAAATCAATAAAGAGTGTAATAATGAATATAGCAGAGCAATTGGATGCCGTATCCGGAACGAACCGTCTGGTGTTGGTGGAATTTTATGCAGACTGGTCTCCTCATTATGAATGGCTGGAACCTGTAGTACGGACTTACGAGAAGCAAGTTTCCGAGGTGATTAAAGTGAATATCGTGGAGGACAAGGCAGTGGCAGATTCGTTCAATATCGAGACAGCCCCGGCTTTTATTCTCTTGCAGCGCGGGCACGAATTGTGGAGACAAGTGGGAGAACTGACCATCGATGAACTTAAACTGGTATTGGAAGAGTTTAAATAGCAAAGTGCTGATTATGCCGTTTTGTATTTTCTACCCGATGTAGCTTACGCTATATCGGGTAGTTTGTTTATGGGCTATCAAATAACGGCTTATATTCCTGTTTCTGTTTTTCAATAAGTTACTTTTATTGTCTGTAGAGTCGCATTATGGCGGCTGTTTTTCTCTTTCCTTGTTGCATGTGTTGTCTGCATCGCGCTTTTGCACGCCGATTGCTATTGGGTAAACAGAGGGATTGTCTATGCTGAAAAGTAGATAAGCGGACGATAGGAAGCTTCTTACGCTTTCTTTATACCTGATGCAACGTTTGTTTTAATGAAATAGAGCTTTTGTTTTAAACTAATGCCGCCTCTCTTTTAAAGAAATACCACCTTGGTTCCTTAGGGAAAGAGCATCTTTATTGAATATTCCGATCCGATTCTGCATTATTTTGCGTTTTGTATGCGTTCTGTATGCAATCCTGTCCTCTATTATACCTGTTTTGATAAAAGTGTGAGTAAGCAAACAAGCGGAAATAACAATAAAATGGCAGGTAAATATGCAGTAAGGATATCAAGGTGAATTCACCTTTTTTGATATTCCTGTGGAGTCATTCCCGTCATTCGCTTAAAGAACTTGCAGAAGAAAGAGGGATTCGGAAAATGAAGTTCGTCCGAGATTTGGTAAACAAGCAGATTGCTGTGTTTCAATAACACTTTTGCTTCGAGAATAACGGACTGGTTGATCCATTCCATTACTGTCTGGTGACTGACCTGCCGGATCAGGGTGTTCAGGTAACGTGGGGTCAGGCATAACTTGTCGGCATAGAAGCCCACGGTGCGTTCGTTTTTGCTGAACTCGTTCACCAATGCGATGAACCGCCAGAATATTTCTTCCTGATGTGAAAACCTGCGGGAAGTGTCGTTCGCTTCTTCCGTGCGTATATACTTTATGTTGTGCAACAAGGCTGCAAGCAGATGCTGCACCACTTCCCGGCGGAAAGGGACTTCCTGAACCGTGCCCCATATCAGCGTGAAATATGCATCTGACAGTTTCCATTCGGTATCCGTCACCTGCATGACAAGGTTTTGCCGTGTATGCGATTCAAAGAGCTGGTCGCCTCGCAGGAGCGGAAGGAAATCTTTGTCGGCTGCAATCATCTGAAAATCACAATCGGGTGTGAACTCCAAAAGTTCGATGATAGAGCCGGGGAGGAATGTGGCAATGGTTTGGGGATATATGTTGTACTCTATCAGGTTGATTGTGATCCGGGCTTTGCCGCGTAGGCCCCGGATAATTCTTCCTTCTTTCAGCCGGTAGGGCTGTCCCAGACGGAACAGGCGGCTTTCCATATGGGTGAAGCTGATGACAATCCCGAAATCGGGGGTGACAAAGCGATATTCGTTATTGCGTACGATATTGCTGTGTTTCAGCAGGTCGAGCGCCAGTTCCAGAGGTTTGTTCTTTTCCATAAATCTGTTTTTATCACACGGCAAACTTAGGTAAAATATACGATTTATAAGCAGGCCCGATATAAAGAATAGCATATTTTATCCCATAAAAGAATGAAATTTAATGCATGCTCCCGCGAACCGAAAGATACATCCGGACCGGAACCTGATCTCCCGGCCGGGCTGAAGAGTGTGGCTGTCATTGGGGTAATGAATGGCAGACGGTAGTGTGGAGTTTGTTTCAAAACAGTTAATATAATTTAATCGGAATCAAATTTATCCGTACAAACAATCCGGAGTTACGAACTATTCGTATATTTGTTAGTAATTAATAACTTAAATATAATTCTGCATGAAAACCTCTTATCTACTCCTGTCCTCCGCTTTGTTGCTGGGATGCCTATCCGCTTGCAACACTTCCCCCCGGGAATCTAAAGTTATGGAAGCAAACGATGGAAGCGTAACTACTATCGAAAGCAACGGAAACAAACTGACGGTATGTGACTTATCGGCTGTAAAAGACACGATAGAAGTGCCGCTCAGCGAGTTTGTGGAAGACTGTCGCATCGTGCGTTTTGAGACCTCTGAAGAGGCATACTTCAAAGCCTGGTTTATCAATGCTACCGATAAGCATATCGGTATCCGCCAGGGAAATCAGGATGTGTTTAAACTGTTTGACAGGGATGGTAAGTTCCTGTATAATGTCGGTTCCGTAGGAAGCGGTCCCGGTGAATATGACACCACCCTCTACGATGAATGCATTGATGAGAAGAACGGCCATATCTTCTTCACACCTTTTGTGGGGAAAAGAATCATGATGTATGATATCAACGGGCAATGGATTAAAGATATTCCGCTTCCCATGCAAATTAATAAAGCGAAAATATGGGTGAATGAAGACGGAAGCTTATCTGTTGTACACATGCCTTTCGAGGAAGGTGAGCCCCTTGCTTTCAGGGTGGATACCGAAGGGAATATACTGAACCAAATTCCGGCAACTGCCGCAACGAAGGTGATGAACTTCGACGGAGAGGTTTTCTCTTATAGGAACTGTGGCGATTTCGATTTCTTCCATACCGGTATAGATACTCTTTTCACTTACGATCCCGCCGGCAATAAACTGTTGCCGAAATTCACGATGACTTTCCCGAATATGAATGAGAAGCCGATACATTTATATTACAGACTTCCCCATCATTTCATTGTCACCTACTGGGGTAATAAGGGAGAGGGAGGTGGAGATGTCTTGGTAGACACTGAGAAGAATGCTTCTTCTTATTTCCGCCTTGTGAACGACTTTTACGGTAACCTTCCTATTCCGGCTCCGGGCCATAGCTTTTATCGCGGATACTTTATACAGAGTCTGGAACCGGGACAGTTGATTGAAAAGATAGAAAAACAGATCGCTTCCGGCAAATGCTCCGGTCAGGATGAACAGAAACTCAAGGAACTGGCGGCTACTTTGACTGAGAATGATAATAATGTTCTGTTTATCGGAAAGGTTAAGAAATAAAGAGCCGGTATACAGAAGAGGGTGATACCGACTTAGAAACTATTATTCCCAGATGTGATGGGGGTGTGTCATCATACGGATTTTGACACATCCCCATACTTTTTTTATGTGGGAATCGAACAAATAGAACATTATTGCAAACAATTGGAACCTGCTTGCGTGTTCTTATTTCCTATCTTTGTCGAAAAGAAGAATTAATAGGAATAGGAATATGAAACGAGTTATCTTTTCTTTGTCTTTTTCCCTGTTTGCCCTGCTGATGTATGGACAGATCACCCTTGAAGAGTGTCAACGGAAAACCCGGGAAAACTATCCGCTGGTAAGGCAGTATGGATTGATAGAGAAGACAAAAGAATATAATCTGGCCAATGCGTCGAAAGGTTATCTGCCTCAGTTTACCCTTTCGGGTAAGGCCAGTTGGCAGAGTGAGGTTACGGAATTGCCTGTACAGGTTCCCGGAGTAGATATCAAAGGTTTGCCGAAAGACCAGTATCAGGTGATGCTGGAACTGAAACAGAACATTTGGGACGGCGGTGAGATTCGTTCGAGAAAAGAGCAGGTCAAGGCATCGTCGGATGTGGACCGGGAGAAATTGAACGTAGATATGTATGCACTTACCGAGCGGGTGAATCAAGTGTATTTCGGAATTCTGTTACTGGACGAACAGTTAAGGCAAAACCAACTCTTTCTGGAAGATCTGGAACGTACCCATAAGCAGATTTCATCGTACATTGAGAATGGCATAGCCAGCCAGTCCGATCTGGATGCTGTCAGTGTGGAACAGCTTAATACCCGGCAAAAGCGGATAGAACTGACCTCCTCTCGTCAGGCCTATCTGTCTATGCTTGCATTGCTGACAGGCGAAGAGATGCCTGCCGGGATCTCTTTGCAGAAGCCGGTGCCGGAATGGGATATACCGGTGATAGCGAATAACCGTCCGGAGCTGATATGGTTTGATGCGCAAAACGGACGTTTACAAGTGCAGGAAGAAGCTTTGAAAACTCAGCTGATGCCACGTTTCGGGCTGTTTGTTCAGGGAGCATACGGTAATCCGGGACTCAATATGCTGAAAAATGAATTCTCGCCTTACTATGTGGCAGGAGTCCGCTTGTCGTGGAACTTCGGTAGTTTGTATACTTTACGCAACGACCGGCGGGTGATAGCTGCCAATCGTCAGCTGTTGGACAGCAACCGGGATGTGTTCCTGTTTAATACCCGCCTTCAGGCAACCCAGCAGGGGAGTGCCGTAGAGAGTGTGCGCCGGCAGATGGCGGACGATGACGAAATAATCCGTTTGCGAACCAGTATCCGCAAGGCCTCGGAAGCCAAAGTGGCCAATGGTACCATGACCGTAACCGATATGCTTCGGGACATGACTTCCGAGAACCTGGCGCGACAAACCAAGGCGCTGCATGAAGTACAGCTCTTGATGAACATGTATCAACTGAAGTATACAACGAATAATTAAACTTCTCTTATTACTGAAACAAAAATAGAATAGCAGTTATGAAATCAATGAAATTTATAGGATGTCTATACTTACTGGCTTTACTTTCCGCTTGTGGAAGCAGAACTTCGGATTATGATGCCACGGGAACTTTCGAAGCTACGGAAGTTCTGGTTTCGGCCGAAGCTTCGGGGAAACTCTTGTACTTTCATGTTGAAGAAGGTACCCGGCTGAAAGCAGGCGAAGAAGTAGGGCTGATCGATACGCTACAACTCTATCTGAAAAAACTGCAATTGCAGGCCAGCATGAAGTCGGTTGAAAGCCAACGTCCGGACGTCAACAAACAGATTGCTGCTACCCGGCAGCAGATCGCTACCGCCCGGAGAGAGAAGAGACGCGTGGAAAACCTGTTGAAAGCGGGAGCCGCCAATCAGAAGCAACTGGATGATTGGGAGGCACAGATCGCATTGCTCGAACGGCAGCTTACTGCCCAGATGTCGTCTTTACAGAACAGTACGAACAGTTTGACGGAACAAGGATCATCAGTCGCAATCCAGGTGGCACAAGTAGAAGACCAATTGGCGAAGTGTCACGTCGTTTCGCCTATCAGTGGTACTGTATTGGCAAAATATGCCGAAGCCGGGGAGCTGGCTGCTGTGGGTAAACCTCTTTTTAAGGTGGCAGATATCGATCAGATGTATCTTCGTGCCTATATCACTTCCGAACAGCTTTCACTAGTCAAGCTTGGCAATCGGGTGACGGTCTTTTCCGATTATGGGGGAGAAGAGCGTAAGGAATATCCGGGTGTCGTGACATGGATTTCAGATCGTTCGGAGTTTACTCCTAAAACGATTCTGACAAAAGAAGAACGTGCCAATCTGGTGTATGCCGTTAAGATAGCGGTAAAGAACGATGGACTTCTGAAGATAGGTATGTACGGAGGAGTGAAGTTATAAATGATGCCTGCTTATGAAACCAGCTGTATCTGTAAATGACGTGACGAAACGTTACGGGGAGGTAGAAGCCCTGAAAAGTGCTACCTTTTCTGTAAATCCCGGCGAATTATTCGGTATTATCGGCCCGGACGGAGCAGGTAAGAGCACTCTCTTCCGGATATTGACCACATTGTTGCTGGCCGATAGCGGGACAGCTACAGTGAACGGACTCGATGTCGTGAAGGACTACAAACAAATCCGGCAACAAGTGGGATATATGCCCGGACGCTTTTCGCTCTATCAGGATCTGACAGTGGAGGAGAATCTTGACTTTTTCGCTACCGTGTTTCATACGACCATTCGTGAAAACTACGATCTGGTGAAAGATATCTATCAGCAAATAGAGCCTTTCCGTAAACGCAGGGCAGGAGCTTTATCCGGGGGAATGAAGCAAAAACTTGCTCTGAGTTGTGCGTTGATTCATAAGCCGGAGATTCTTTTTCTGGACGAGCCGACTACCGGTGTGGATCCTGTTTCGCGCAAGGAGTTCTGGGAAATGCTGAGGCATCTTAAGGATCAAGGTATCACAATTCTTGTTTCCACTCCGATCATGGACGAAGCCCGTCAATGCGACCGTATCGCTTTTATCAATGAGGGCGAGATACAAGGTATCGATGTGCCGGAACGTATCCTGCAACGTTTCAGCCATATTCTTTGCCCGCCCGGTCTGGAACGTACGGAAGTGCACGCCGGAAACGATTTTGCTATCGAGGTGGATCAATTGACCAAGTGTTTCGGTCATTTTACCGCAGTCGATCATATCTCCTTTCGGGTAAACCGTGGAGAGATCTTCGGATTTCTCGGAGCAAACGGTGCAGGGAAGACCACTGCTATGCGCATGCTTTGCGGACTGAGTAAGCCTACTTCGGGCATGGCGCGGGTAGCAGGTTTTGATGTAGCGGCTCACCCCGAAGAGGTAAAGAAGAATATCGGTTATATGAGCCAGAAGTTTTCGTTGTATGAGGACCTTAAAGTGTGGGAGAACATCCGCCTCTTTGCCGGAATTTACGGAATGCAGGATCGGGAAATAGCCGAAAAGACAGATGCTCTTCTTGATCGCCTGGGCTTCAGCGGAGAGCGTGACACACTTGTGAAAAGCCTGCCTTTGGGATGGAAACAGAAACTGGCCTTTTCCGTTTCAATCTTCCACGATCCCCGGATCGTGTTTCTTGATGAACCGACGGGAGGAGTCGATCCGGCTACCCGCCGTCAGTTCTGGGAACTGATTTATCAGGCTGCCGACCGGGGGATAACGGTCTTTGTGACTACCCATTACATGGATGAAGCAGAATATTGTAACCGTGTATCTATCATGGTGGACGGACGTATCGAAGCACTTGACACCCCCCGTGGGTTGAAGGCGCATTTTCATGCCGATACGATGGATGATGTATTCCAACAACTGGCCCGTAAGGCAGTGCGTAAAGCTGATTAGTATATGAAACAATTTATAGCATTTGTAAAAAAGGAATTCTTCCACATATTCCGTGACCGGCGGACTATGTTGATTTTGTTGGGAATGCCTGTCGTGCAGATTATCCTCTTTGGCTTTGCCATCACTACAGAAGTGAAAAATGTACGAGTGGGCGTACTCGATCCGTCAAATGACATCGTCACACGCAAAATTATCGATCGTCTGGATGCCAGCGAATACTTTTCCGTGAAGTGCCTTTTACATTCTCCGCAAGAGATGGAAAGGGCGTTTCAGGAAAACGAGATAGATATGGCACTCGTTTTCAGTGAGCAGTTTGCCGACCGCCTTTATACAGGTGATGCCCGTGTGCAAGTGGTTTCCGATGCAACGGATCCGAATATGGCTACCACACAAGCCGGCTATGCCACAGGGGTGATTGCTGCTGTCCGGCAGGAAATGCTTCCTCCCGGAATGTCAGTGCCTTCTGTCGTACCCAATGTGAAATTGCTTTATAACCCTCAGATGAAGAGTGCTTACAATTTTGTACCCGGTGTGATGGGGCTTATCTTGATGTTGATTTGTGCCATGATGACCTCTATCTCTATTGTCCGGGAGAAGGAAACCGGCACGATGGAGATCCTGTTGGTATCTCCGGTGAAACCGCTGTTTATTATTCTGGCCAAGGCAGTTCCCTATTTTGTATTGTCATTTGTCAATCTTACGACGATTCTGTTGCTTTCTGTCTATGTGCTCGATGTGCCTGTGGCAGGCAGCCTGTTCTGGCTGATTATGGTGTCGTTGCTTTTCATTTTTGTATCGTTGTCGCTGGGATTACTTATCTCTACGGTGACACGGACACAGGTAGCTGCCATGCTGGCCTCGGGTTTGGTACTGATGATGCCTACCATGTTGCTTTCGGGTATGATATTTCCGATAGAAAGTATGCCTTTGGTGCTGCAATTAATTTCTGATATACTGCCTGCCCGCTGGTATATTCAGGCTGTACGTAAGTTGATGATCGAGGGAGTGGACATCTCGTTTGTATGGTCTGAAGTCAGTATTCTGGCTTTGATGGCAGTTCTGTTGATAACAATAAGCTTCAAGAAATTCAAAAACAGGTTATGATTAAATATCTTATAGAGAAAGAATTCAAGCAGTTGCTCCGCAACTCCTTCCTGCCGAGGTTGATATTTATCTTCCCTTGCATGATTATGCTTCTTATGCCTTGGGCGGCCAATCTTGAGATAAAAAATATCCGGATGAATATAATTGATAATGATCATTCGGTTATTTCCCGCAGGCTGGTGGATAAAATAACGGCTTCAACTTACTTTCAGACCACTGCTTTGCCGGATTCTTACGAAAAAGGTATGGAGGCGATTGAAGCGGGAACAGCCGACCTGTTACTTGAAATACCCAGAGGCTTCGAGAAGGATTGGGTGAATGGCAGTGCTGCCAACGTACTTTTGGCTGTCAATGCCGTGAATGGTACCAAGGGTGGCTTGGGAAGTTCCTATTTGTCTGCCATTGTCAATGACTATGGAGAAGAATTACGGACTGAAAGCGGTATCACCTCTTTCTCTGCTGACGGAAATCTGCCCCGGATTGATATTCTCACCCAGAATCTTTTTAATGTCCGTTTGGATTATAAGTTGTTTATGATTCCGGCCCTGATGGTGATGTTGCTTACGATGCTTTGCGGCTTTCTGCCTGCATTAAATATAGTAGGGGAGAAAGAAGCCGGTACGATTGAACAGATCAATGTAACTCCTGTCGGAAAGTTTACCTTTATTCTTGCCAAATTGATTCCCTATTGGCTGATCGGTTTTGTTGTCCTGACTCTTTGCTTTGTTTTGGCATGGACACTTTATGGTATCTTTCCTGTGGGGCATTTTTGGGTCATCTATTGTTTCTCCATTATATTTGTCCTGGCTGTATCCGGCCTCGGGCTGGTCATTTCCAACCATTCGGCTACGATGCAGCAAGCTATGTTTGTCATGTGGTTCTGTATGCTGATCCTGATTCTGATGAGTGGGCTGTTTACCCCTATTCGTAGTATGCCCGAATGGGCGCAATGGATAACAATGCTCAATCCTCTGAAATATTTTATGCAAGTGATGCGTATGGTTTATCTCAAAGGGAGTGGCTTTATTGATTTGTTGCCACAGCTGGGGGCGTTGCTGGCCTTTGCACTGCTTTTCAATGTTTGGGCAGTGAAGAGCTATCGGAAAAGCGGTTGACTTTATGGAAGAGGGCCTCAAAAGCCTCTGAAAAGTGGTTGAGAGACTTAAATTTCTCTGTAAATGTACGTTAGCTTGTAACTTATGTGTATTTTTGTAGAAGGAAAAAACAGATATACAAAGTTATTACGTAATGAACAAACAAACATCAACCCCTTCTCAGATTCATCGACTTCAGCAGACCATTTATGAAAATCTTCCTGTAGGAATGGAATTGTACGATGGCGATGGGTATCTGATAGAGATTAATAGTGTGGGACTAAAGATGATGGGAGTGAAGGATAAACAAGATATGTTGGGAATCAATATCTTTGAGAATCCGAATATTCCGGTGGAGATGAAGAGGCGTCTACGTGCGGGAGAGAATATCCGTTTTACGGTCAAATATGATTTTGACCTGGCAAAAGCCCATTATCCGACTGTTTTATCAGGAATCAGTTATTTTGAAATTACTGTATCGGTCGTTCTGGATGAAAATAAGGAGATTGATAAGTTTCTTTTCATAGCACAGGATGTGACTGAAGCTGTGCATACTCAAGAGATATTGCGGCAAAGCAAGCAAAAAACGGCATTGGCCATGCAGGCTGCTGAGGTGATGTTGTGGGAATTTGATGTTCGTACCCGGTTGTTTTATGCGGAGAATGAACCTCTTAATGGTTACGATCCTACCCAAGCACTCACCATCGAAGACTATAAGAAACAGATTCATCCGGAGGATTGGAAAAAAGCGGAGATTATCCTATTGGATATGCTCAGTGGTTGCGATTGTCTGTATGAGATAGATTTCCGGATCAGGTTGTCCGATACATCCGAATGGCAATATTGTAAACTGAACTGTACCCCGTATGAAAGAGGGACGGATGGAAAGGTAATTAAATATGTGGGTTTTCGTAAAAACAATACGGAGCTGCAAAGGCGCAAGCTGCTACAAGAGAATATTTTGAACAGCATACCGCTTCCCATTCATATAAAAGATGTGGAAGATGATTTTCGTTATGTCTTCTGCAATGAAGAAAGCATGCGGATGTTCGGCACCCATGAGGGTGAAACCGTATGTAGCGTTCTGGATAGCGAACAGGCGGAACGTATGCAGAAAACAGATCTGGAAGTCTTCACTACCGGAAAGCCTTATTTTGGGGTAGAAAGAATCATATTGAAAGACGGACGCAGCTATGATACCATCGTGCGCAAGAATATCATCTATGATGGCACCAAGCGTCTGTTGCTTAATATTCGCTGGGATCAGAAATTGCAGAATGATCTTAAGCGCCGTGCTAAAGTGCTCTCTATGTCAATGGAAGTAATGAACGCTTATACCTGGTTTTACGAGCCGTCAAAACAAAGGGTAAGCTTTGGTGAAGGATTTGATAAGATCGGGCGTAATGCTTTGGAAATCAACTCGTTTGAAAAGTTTGCAGAGTGTGTGCACCCTGATGATCGGCAACGGTTTGTCGATACAATGGATGCGGTGCTCAAACAGGATAGCGGCGAATGGGATATAGAATATCGTGCTGATCTGAGAGGAAACAGAAACTATGAATGGTGGAAAACCCGCGGAGTACTTGAAACCTCCATACTCAATGATCATCCTTATCAGTATGTTTCCGGAATGTCAATCAGCATCGAATCCTACAAACAGACAGAGTTGACTCTACTGAAAAATAAAGAAAAGCTGAATAAACTTATCCGACAGAATGAACTGGTATTGAATAACACTAATTCGGGGTTGGCCTATATCACGACAGATTATGTAGTACAATGGGAAAATGTGTCTGTCTGTTCATCCAGCCTCTCTTTTGAGGCTTATAAAAGAGGAGAATGCTGTTATAAAAGTGCTCATAATCGGACTTCTCCTTGTGACAACTGTGTGCTAAGCAAAGTATTGGTATCAAGACAGATGGAAAAGATCAAGTTTCATCTGGAGAATAACCGGATTGTAGAAGTGCTGGCTACTCCTGTATTTAATGAAAGTGAAGAGATCGACGGTATTGTCATTCGTGTGGATGATATTACTGACAGGGAGAGGATGATTGAGGAGTTGAGACAGGCGAAATTGTTGGCCGAACAATCGGATAAGCTCAAGTCGGCCTTTCTTGCCAATATGAGTCACGAAATCCGTACTCCACTAAATGCTATTGTCGGCTTCTCTGACCTATTGATGAATTCGGAAGAACAGGGTGATAAAGAAGAATACATGCAGATTATCAATACCAATAACGAATTGCTGCTGAAACTTATTAATGATATTCTGGATTTGTCGAAGTTGGAGTCCGGTTCGGTGGAGCTGAAATATGAGGAATTTGATCTGGCAGAATATTTCGATAGTATGGCATCTTCAATGAAGCAACGGGTGACAAATCCTAAAGTGCAGTTGGTCGCGGTGAATCCTTATAGTGTGTGCCGGGTGAGACTTGACAAAAATCGGGTTGCACAAGTGGTGACTAATTATGTAACTAATGCCATCAAATATACGCCGCAGGGAACTATCGAGATGGGATACGAGGTGGTAGACGCCGGAATCCGTCTTTATGTAAGGGATACCGGTATCGGTATACCGGAGGAGAAAAAGAGGAAAGTCTTTCATCGGTTTGAGAAATTGGATGAATTTGCACAAGGCACCGGTCTTGGACTCTCTATATGTAAGGCTATTACCGAATCGATGGGAGGAAGTGTCGGTTTTGAATCGGAATATAGCCGGGGATCTCTTTTCTGGGCTGTTCTACCTTGCGATCCGGAGGTACAAATGCGTCGGGAGTCCAATATCGCCATTGGACAGAATGCGGGTAAAGATGATCTGATACGTAGCGGAAATCAGCATTCGGCTTTGGATAGAAAAACAGTTTTGGTTGTAGAAGATATTTCAAGTAATTATCTGCTGATATCGGCTATGTTGTCCAAACATTATAATTTGCTTCACGCTGTGAATGGGGAGCAGGCTGTAGCGATGGTAAAAGAGTATAAAATAGATCTCTTGTTGATGGATATGAAAATGCCGGTAATGGACGGACTGACGGCAACAGCTGAGATTAGGAAGTTTGATACGAATATTCCTATTGTAGCTCTTACAGCGCATGCTTTCGAGTCCGACAAGGTAGCTGCGCTGAAATCCGGTTGCAATGATTATCTCGTGAAGCCGGTGGATAAAGCAAGACTAATGTCTGTATTGCGCAAATACTGCCACCCTTCAACTCTTGTTTTATAAAAGAATACCCCGGAATCTTTCTCTCTAATGGGGAGATGATTCCGGGGTGATCTTTAATCCCTTTGTATTAAGGAATTTCCACTAATTCAATGAGTTTATTTAACTTCAATGGTTCTGTCAGGTTTCTTCACTTCTTCTTCACTCAACTTGGGTAGTTCGATGTTCAGAACACCGTTTTCCACTTGCGCGGAGATGTGATCTTTATCTACGTTCTCCGGCAGAATCATTGTCTGCTGGAATTTAGAATATGAAAATTCACGGCGTAAATAGCGACCGTCTTTCTTTTCTTCCTTGTTTTCAGCTTTCTTTTCCATTGAAATTACCAGGTTGTTTTCTTCATCAATCCGTACGCTGAAATCTTCCTTAGTCATCCCTGGTGCGGCCAACTCTAATTTATAGGCCTTATCGGTTTCAATTACATTAATAGCAGGTGCGGTAGCATTTGCTTTAGCCATTAATTCGTTATCAAAGAAATCATTAAAGATACTTGGTAACCAATTCTGAGATCTTCTAACAGGCATCATAATTTAGTCTCCTATCTTTTAGTTAAACATTCAGATTAATTCTTGAATTTCGGTTCGTTGTTTCGAACCGTCGTTCACTAAAGAAATTACAAAATTTGTGCCAGTGCCATATTCTTCCTTAGTTTGACTAAATGTCAGGGAGATAATGCCAATTTTACCATTTTGCTGTCAAATTGTTCCTGTATTTATACTTTGATAAGAATTTTGTTAATAATCTATTAATTGATTGAGACTGTTACATACCTATTTTATCAGTTTGAATCTGAGGCGTAATTTTCCGTCGGCATAGTCGTAACTGATAATTTTAAAAAGACCTATTTCTGATGTGTTTTCTACGTGTTGCCCGATGCAAGCGCAAGCATCGTAGTCTCCTATTCTGACAATACGTAATGTTTCGCTTGCATTTTCCGGAAGCTTACTCAGGTCCACAATGCTTTTGGCTTCTTCGTGTGTCATGAACTCACAGGTTACAGGTAAATGGCGATCGATAGCTTCATTTACTTTTTCTTCAATGGCATGAATTTGCTCCTCCGTTGGGCAAGTCGGAAGTTCGTAATCACATTTGCTTTTTTTCTTTTCGATATGTGCATTTCGTGAACGAGGACATCCGAATGTTTTTACCATAGTGGCATTGAGCAAATGCTCTGCTGTATGCATCGGGGGATATTCTTGTTTATTGTGGTCGTTGAGTTGAGGTTGTTGTTCCATGATTATCTGAGCATTATTTTCCTTTTTATATTTTTGATGTACATTTATTCTTTTACTATTTCTATAGACTTGGGTACTAGGTCCATAAAAGAGTTTAATCCACAGTCTGTATAATCTGTTCCGGCAAAAAGTCGGATTATAGTTGTTGGTAACCAGCTTTTTCCGGATTGGGGGTCTACTGCCATCCATCCGTATTGTTTGAGGTAGCATTCGGCCCAGGCATGACATCCATAGAATTTTTGTTCAGGTATAAAAATAAAACCGGCAACAAACCGGCAAGGAATTCCTTTCTTTCTCATAAGTGCCGTGAATAAATTAGTATATTCGCTGCAAGTACCTTTCTTTCTTTGAAGGATATGATTTACATCCAATGTTTTACAATCACCTCTTGAAATAGCCATGGCTAGAGAATCATCAAAACTTATATAATGGGATACAAACTCCAAGCCCTTTCTTATAATTGTCATTATACTGTCTTCGCCTTTGAATAAAGAGTCTGTTATAAGTTCGATAGTAGGAGAAGAATAGTCAATGAGTCGGGTGGGGTTTAGATAAGAAGCGACCTCTCCGTCATAGATGTCATTGGGGCTATAAAGAACCTTTTCTGCTACTTTTCTTTTTAAGGTATCGTCATAAGCTTTGGATACTTTTACGGTGAAATAGTAGACACTGTCTGCCTTTTTAAAATTAGAAACCTCTTGGGGATAAGAATCTGTAACCGGAGAGTAATTTCTTGTCACCATTTGATAAGTGGTTTGAGCATGGCATGGGAACGAAAATGGTATCAGTGGCAGTAAAAAAAGAAATAGTAACTTTTGCATGTATTTTATGATAATGATGTTATTAGGGGGAATATACAATTATTATTCGGGTATCTTTACCTTTTCTCCAAGATGTTTGGGAGCTTTATTGGTAACTATATCCACAAAGACTTTTACTCTTGCCAATAATTCTCGAAGATTCGTTTTAAAGCCGGCATACGCACTCACATCCTGAGCGCTGTATCCGATAGCCTGGAGGTGACTTTGCTGAGCCAGATAAATTGCCCGTTCGTTATGAAACTGTTGTGAAATCAGAGTAAAACGCTCCAAACCAAAAATTAAATGTGCTCTTACCACAGAATCCAATGTTCTTAAACCTGCATAGTCCAGTATAATCCGTTGGTCAGGTATTCCTGCTGCTATAAGTGCTTTTTTCATTTCTTCCGGTTCGTTATAACTATTTCTCCGGTTATCACCGCTAACCAGTATATATTTGACTTTTCCGGCATTGTAGAGTTCTGTGGCAGCTTTAATCCTATAGTCGAAATATAGGTTGGCTTTTCCACTTTTCAGTTTAGGTGAAGTTCCCAGTAACAGTCCTACCTTATTATATGGAATATCGGAAACAGTCGAATAGATATATGTTTCGCTATTTTTCTGTATAGTCCGGTTGCAAACATAGATGGTGATCACAAGGACTATCAACAATAAAGGTATTCCCATAAGGACGATCTTTTTCATTTTTCTATATTCAGGATGCTGTGCAAAGATAAGGATTTGGTGTGAAAGTTGATTTGAAAGCATAAAAAAAGGAGCAACGCCTTGCTCCAACCTTTGTTAACCTTAAATCTAATACTATGAAAAACATAATGCAAAGATACAGATTTTTGAGATCTTGGCAAATGTTTCATAGAAAACCTTTCTTTTTATAACATTTATTTTATTTATCAGCTTAATTTGTTAGGATAATTAAGAGTTAAAGAGTTCACTTTGATATATTCTGGAAGTTTATTACTTGGATATTCTTATCCGGGCCATTTCTCTTTCATTAAGTCCTCCATCTTAAGTAATTCGTCTCTGTATTGAGCTGCTTCAATGAATTCAAGTTTCTTAGCTGCTTCCTGCATTAACTTGCGAGTACGCTCCATACTTTTTTCCAGTTGGGTTTTGCTCATATATTGTACGACCGGATCAGCTGCAATATTGGGTGAAGAAGGCTCCACGTATGCACGGGTACCTTTTTGAGTATCTTCTGTTTCTGCTCCGTTTCCGAAAACAGACAGATTACGGGCCTTTTTAATTTGTTGCGGAGTAATACCATGTTCTTCGTTGTATGCAAGTTGCTTCTCACGGCGACGATTGGTTTCATCAATAGTCAGTCGCATGCTATCTGTGATTTTGTCTGCATACATGATCACCATTCCATTTACATTTCGGGCTGCTCGTCCGGCAGTTTGTGTCAATGAACGGTGGGAACGGAGAAATCCTTCTTTGTCCGCATCGAGGATGGCAACCAGTGACACTTCCGGAAGGTCGAGACCTTCGCGCAATAAATTCACCCCGATCAACACATCGTAAACTCCTTGACGGAGATCATCCATGATCTTGACCCGTTCCAATGTATCCACATCGCTGTGAATGTAGTTGCAACGTACGTTGTTGTTTAATAGATATTCTGTCAATTCTTCGGCCATACGTTTGGTCAGTGTGGTGACAAGTACGCGTTCTTCTTTCTCAATGCGTATCTGTATTTCTTCCATCAGATCATCGATCTGATTCAGGCTGGGACGTACCTCGATCACCGGATCGAGCAGACCGGTAGGACGGATCACCTGCTCGACAACAATACCCTCGGACTGTACTAATTCATAATCGGCAGGAGTAGCGCTGACATAAATCACCTGTTTAGCCATCGACTCGAATTCTTCGAATTTCAGGGGGCGGTTGTCCATAGCTGCCGGTAAACGAAAACCATATTCCACTAAGTTTATTTTACGGGCACGGTCACCTCCGTACATAGCTCGTATTTGCGGTACGCTAACGTGGCTTTCATCTATTACAATCAAAAAATCGTCAGGGAAAAAATCCAGCAAACAGTATGGACGTGTACCTGCAGCACGGCCGTCAAAATATCGTGAATAGTTTTCAATACCTGAGCAATGACCGAGTTCCCGAATCATCTCCATATCATATGTCACTCGTTCGTATAGACGTTTGGCTTCGTACTCTTTGCCGATAGACTCGAAATAGGCAACTTGTTTGGTTAGATCATCTTCTATTTCATGGATGGCCCGTAAAGTTGCTTCTTTAGTAGTCATAAACAGGTTAGCCGGGTATATTTTATAGGCTTCAAAAGGTGCGATGGTGACTCCGGATACCGGATCTACTTCTTCGATACCGTCAATTTCGTCTCCCCAAAAGGTTACCCGGAGCAGATTGTCCGAATAGGCCAGATATATATCCACCGTATCTCCTTTGACCCGGAAATTTCCACGATTCAGTTCAATATCGTTGCGCATATACAGGCTGTCTACCAAACGGCGAAGAAATACATTGCGGTTGATGGTCCGGCCTCGTTCTATTTCAATTACATTGTTATAAAAATCGGATGGGTTTCCCATACCATAAATACAAGATACGGAGGATACAACCACTACATCTTTTCTGCCGGATAGAAGAGCCGAAGTCGCAGCCAATCTGAGCTTATCTATTTCGTCATTGATAGCGAGGTCTTTTTCTATATATGTATCCGAACTTGGCAGATAGGCCTCCGGCTGGTAATAATCATAATAAGATACATAATATTCGACAGCATTATTGGGGAAAAATCCTTTAAATTCGCTGTAGAGCTGGGCTGCCAGTGTTTTGTTATGGCTTAAGATCAATGTTGGTTTATTGATATTGGCAATAACGTTGGCTATGGTAAATGTCTTTCCGGAACCGGTTACTCCCAGTAACGTTTGTGCCGGTACGCCTTCAAGAACCCCTTCGGTCAGTTGCGCAATTGCTTCCGGCTGATCTCCGGTCGGCTTGTATGCGGATGTTAATTCAAAATTCATGCTTCTTTTTTTCTTTCAGAAGACAATATTCGGCAAAATAGTTGAGATAAACAAATCAAATTTTAAAATAAATCCTTTACTTTGCACAACATAACTAACAAAATACAACGAAAGACATGATTTGGAATGAGAGCATCGAATGCATGGAACGCGACAATTTGCATAAAATCCAGAGCATTAGACTGAAGAAAATAGTAGAATACGTTTATCATAATACGCCGTTCTATCGTAAAAAAATGCAAGAGTTGGGCATCACACCCGATGATATTAACGGGATAGAAGATATATCCAAATTACCATTTACCACTAAATTAGATTTACGCGACAATTATCCGTTTGGCTTATGCGCTGTACCCATGAGCCAGATCGTTCGTATCCATGCGTCCTCCGGTACTACCGGGAAACCGACTGTAGTGGGATATACCCGTAAGGACTTATCGACTTGGGCAGAATGTCTGTCGCGTGCCTTCACAGCTTATGGTGCCGGCCGTTTTGATATATTTCAGGTATCTTACGGTTACGGTTTGTTTACGGGCGGACTGGGTGCACATGCCGGTGCCGAGAATATCGGAGCGTCGGTTATCCCCATGTCAAGTGGTAATACGGAAAAGCAGATTACATTGATGCATGATTTTGGCTCGACTGTGTTATGTTGTACACCGTCTTATGCTCTTTATCTGGCTGATGCGATTAATGACTCAGGTTTTCCACGCGAAGAATTTAAACTGAAGGCGGGTGCTTTCGGTGCGGAACCCTGGACGGAAAGTATGCGTAAAGACATCGAAACCAAATTGGGCATTAAGGCTTATGATATATATGGATTGAGTGAAATTGCAGGTCCCGGTGTTGGATATGAATGTGAATGCCAGAATGGTACGCACTTGAATGAAGATCACTTCTTCCCTGAAATAATAGACCCGCATACATTGCAGCCTGTAGAACCCGGACAGACCGGGGAACTTGTTTTTACCCATCTGACGAAAGAAGGTATGCCTTTATTGCGCTACAGGACAAAAGATCTGACGGCTTTGCATTATGAAAAATGTTCTTGCGGACGTACTTTGGTGCGTATGGACCGCATCTTGGGACGTAGTGACGATATGCTTATTATCCGTGGAGTCAATGTATTCCCGACACAGATAGAATCTGTTATTCTGGAAATGGCGGAATTCGAGCCACATTATCTGTTGACCATTGACCGCAAGAACAATACGGATACTATGGAACTGAAGGTTGAGGTTCGTCCTGACTATTATTCGGATGAAATTAACAAGATGCTGGCTTTAAAGAAGAAATTGACAGGTCGCTTACAAAGTGTATTAGGTCTGGGAGTAGACGTGAAGCTGGTAGAGCCGCGCAGCATTGAACGCAGTGTGGGCAAAGCGAAGCGTGTGATTGATAATAGAAAACTATAACGAATATTAAATATAAAGTCATTTATTATGGTAGCAAAACAACTTTCCATTTTTTTGGAAAATAAATCAGGCCGACTGACAGAGGTGACTGAAGTATTGGCAAAGGAAGGTATTAATCTTTCTGCTCTTTGCATTGCTGAAAATGCCGACTTTGGTATTCTCCGGGGGATTGTTTCCGATCCGGATAAAGCTTATAAAGCTTTAAAAGATAATCATTTTGCAGTGAATGTGACAGAAGTGGTAGGCATCAACTGTCCTAACGTGCCCGGTGCGTTAGCCAAAGTATTGCAATACCTTTCCAATGAAGGAGTTTTTATTGAATATATGTATTCATTTGCCAATAATAACTCTGCAAATGTGATTATCCGTCCTAATGATATGGAAAACTGTATCCGTGTGTTGACGGAAAAGAAAGTTGACTTGTTGGCGGCAAGCGACTTGTATAAACTGTAAAATCTGTGATTAAGTGGTGGATGGTTAATGAATAGCTGCTATATTGTTTATAAATTAACCATCCATCAATGCTTATTCGCCATTCGTAACTAAACTCTATTCTTCCATTCTTTTTTATCTTAAAAAACATTGATTAATTGGTTTATTCAGCGCGAATCTTTAACTTTGCGCATTATTTAAATACAGAATGAAGAAGAACATCATTATAACGCTGCTTGCAGCTACTGTTTTATCCTCGTGTGGAGAGTACAATAAGTTGCTAAAAAGCACTGATTACGAATACAAGTATGAGGCCGCTAAGAACTACTTCGCCAAGGGTCAGTATAATCGGTCGGCTACATTGCTGAACGAGTTGATAACTATCTTGAAAGGTGGTGATAAGGCAGAAGAATCATTATACATGTTGGCTATGAGTTATTATAATCAGAAAGATTATTCTACTGCCGCACAGTCGTTTATCACTTATTTTAATACATATCCACGTGGTCAGTTCTCTGAATTGGCTCGTTTTCATGCAGGCAAAGCTTTGTTCTTGGATACTCCGGAACCCCGATTGGATCAGTCAAGTACTTATCAGGCTATCCAGCAGTTGCAGATGTTCTTGGAATATTATCCTCAAAGTAGCAGAAAACAAGAGGCACAGAATATGATTTTTGCTTTGCAGGATAAGTTGGTTTTGAAAGAACTTTATTCAGCGAGATTATATTATAATCTGGGTAATTATATGGGCAACAACTATCTGTCTTGTGTAATCACAGCACAGAATGCTTTAAAAGATTATCCTTATACTGATTATCGTGAGGATTTATCTATTTTGATTCTCCGTGCCAAATATGAGATGGCAGTGAATAGTGTAGAAGATAAAAAGATGGATCGTTATCGCGAAACGGTAGACGAATATTATGCTTTCAAAAATGAATTTCCGGAAAGTAAATATCTGAAGGAAGCCGAAAGGATTTTCAAAGATTCTCAAAAAGTAATTAAAGACTAAATTATAAATAGATTTATGGATTACAAAAAAACAAATGCTCCGACGAATACCATTACCCGTGATATGATGGACTTGTGTGCCGATACCGGTAATGTTTACGAAACAGTGGCTATCATTGGTAAGCGTGCCAATCAGATTAGTGTGGAAATAAAAAATGACCTTTCCAAGAAACTTGCGGAGTTTGCTTCTTACAACGACAACCTGGAGGAAGTGTTTGAAAACAGAGAGCAGATCGAAATTTCACGTTATTACGAGAAATTGCCGAAACCCAATCTGATTGCTGCGCAGGAATATGTAGAAGGAAAGATCTATTATAGAAACCCGGCGAAGGAGAAAGAAAAATTACAGTAATTTACTTCGCTGATTGAAGAGCTAAGAGTCAAGTAGTAAGTAGGAGTCTATTCTTCTATCTCTTATTGCTTGACTTTTTTATTCCGGATTAAACACAACTTTAAAAACTATGATTCAACGAATTCAAACGATTTATCTTTTACTTGTTACTGCATTATTGATAACAAGTATGTGTCTGCCTGTGGGCAGCTTTATAGGTGCTGATGCTGCAATGTATGTTTTTAAACCATTGGGGGTAGAGATGAACGGTACACTTTATTCTACATGGGGGGTATTTGGTATCTTGTTGCTCAGTGCAATCATTGCATTCGCTACGATCTTTCTGTTCAAGAACCGTATGTTGCAAATTCGTATGACGATATTCAATAGTATTCTGCTGATTGGTTATTATCTTACTTTTCTTGCCTTCATGTTTGTCCTGAAGAAAGATCTGAGTGCTACTTTCCAGATATCATGGGCATTATGCCTGCCGTTAATTTCGATTATTCTGAATTGGCTGGCGGTCCGTGCGATAGGACGAGATGAAGTGATGGTAAAGGCTGCCGATCGTCTCCGATAAAAATAGAATCGCCACAAAGGATTTAGAAATTATTCTCTATAAACTCTAAATCCTTTGTGGCGATTTTGTATATATGCTTTTCTACTTCTTTATATCAAACAGATAAGTGATTTTGGCTGTAATGGTACTATTGGCAGAGCGCGAGAAATAATCTTTTTTGGTACTGTTGTAGAAGTCGGCCAGTCCAAAATAATATCTGCCTTCCAAAAGGAAATTACCGGCTTTAGTCCTGACTTCAATGCCTCCTCCTCCTACAATTCCGTAATCAAACTTATTTTCAACCCATTTACCATATTGTTCATTGGGTGCCCGATTCGCGGTTTCCCAAGTACCTTTTCTTTTTTCGCTCTCGTTTAACAAGAGGCCGATTTGTGGCCCTAGGTTCACGAAAAATTGTACCCCTTTGTCTTTGCCAAAGGCCAGATGGGCAAGGAAAGGAATCTCAAGATAGTTCATGGTACGGACATAAGAGTCTTCGGAAGAGAATCCCTGTTCCGGATCGAATTTTTCGTCCCATCCGCGTTGAGAAAAGTTAAGTTCCAATTGTGCACCACAGATCATAGCGAAGTATTTTTCGGAAATGTAGCGTGCTGTGACACCTCCGGTAATTCCCAAAAGACCGTTTTGCTTGATGGTGGGCTGGAAAGAAACAGTGCTGTAATTAGCACCGCCATTGATTCCGATTGCAAAATTATGTCGTTGTTCGCCTATCTGGGCTTTTGCCGGCAGGGTAATGCCTGCCAGCAAAATGGCTCCCAGTAAGAGTGATTTCAGTTGATCCCTTTTCATTCGAAGTCAAGTTTAATCAATTCAAAGTTCTTTGTGAAATGAACAAAGAATACTTTCTTGTTCACAAATCCTCCCCAGTTGTTGACACGTTGGAATTTAAATCCGGTCTGGATAGGAGTCAAATCCATTTGCGGAAGGTTCTTTTCCAGTTCGGAACCGTATTTAGACAGTCCTTTAAGGAAGAAGTATCCAGTGTCAAAGCCCAGCATACCGTACTTCGGATACCGTTCCTCCATCTCTTTACTGTACCATTTGCGGTATGCCTGAGTGAAGTTGATGGCGGCCGGTAATAGATTGTTCGTGTAGAATGACGAGTAAAAATAGGTATCCAATTCAAAGAAACTTTCCAAATGGTCTTTTGTATATGTCTGCCATTCCGGATAACCGAATAAATGAATACGTGCTTCCGGATTGTCTCTAACGAGTAATGTCAATTGAGGAATGATTCTCAGAAGCGTCAGATCATTGCCCGAAGTCGGAATGAAGAAATTCTCCTTGTCATTGTGCAGAGCTGCTTTTAGAGTTTCTACCGGGGCATTTTCTTTCAATGTCTTTACGGGTATACCTTTGCTTCCCAATTCTTGTTTCAGACCTTTGATAAACTCTACTTTATCTTTATCTACAACCGCTGATTCCAGAAGAATCACGTTGGCGTTTGGAAATTGGCGTGTAAAGTGCTCGTATACTTCCGAATACAGATAAGATTGCGGAGTATTGATCTGGTAGATAAACGGGTTGTTGAATACTTCTCCCTCTTTTGAGGAAAAAGGAATGACCAGGCGTATATCGTTTTTCTTGGCAAAGGCTGCCAATGGTTTGATGTGTTGTTGTTGCGCCGGACCGAAGATCACATTCATATTTTTCATCTCGCTTTTGGCCAGAATGCTGTTCAGCGACGAACTTTCTTTATTGCAATCGTATACATACAGGTCGATTGAAGTTCCGGTACGTTTCAGACTGTCAACTGCCATCAGGAAACCTTCGTAATATTCTACCATCCGTTTGTCGTCAAATGGTAACAGGAGGGCCGCTTTGATAGTAGAAATGCTCTTAGGAACTTCTTTGTTTTCACGGAACAATTCGCTGTCACTTGGCGGTATGATGTTGGCATCTGTTTTGGGGACAGTGACTGTCGGTTTTTCAGACGGGTAGGGGATACAGAGAAATTGCCCTTTTTTCATGCCATTCTTTAATTCTGGATTGGCAGCAATCAGTTCTTGTTCGGAAATGCCATATTCACGGCTGACGCTGAAAATGGTTTCTCTGCGTTTCACCTTATGCATATCTTTACAGCGTGGCTTGACGGCCGGTTGCATAGCAGGCTCTGAGGGCGCTGCCACTACAGCTTCTACGGTCGAATCGATAGCCTCGGCAGCCGAAGGAATACGGATAACTTGTCCGATGCGGAAGTTCTCCGCGCTTAATCCGGGGTTAGCGTCACAGATAGCCTTGGCAGAAACTTTATAGGTCGTTGTCAGCCGATAGAGTGTCTCGCCCGGCTGGATCGTATGAAAGGTTTCACCTTTTTGAGCAGTTTTGTTCTGTGGGATTTTAATGGCTTGTCCTGCGTAGATTTTGTCCTCACAACCGGGATTCAGTCGGATAATATCTGCTTTGCTGACTCCATACATGCTTGAGATGGAGTATAAACTTTGGCCCTTTTCAATGGTGTGCAGGAAGTAGGATTGGTTCTCTTGTGCAAAGGTGCTTAAATAGGAAACACTTATAAAGGACAGGAGAAAGAAGATTCGTTTGATTGATTTCATCAATTTATTAATCTTAATTTGTAATTTTTACTATTCAATTCTCAATTGATTACGGCAAAGGTACGAATAATGTCATACATTCACATAATATATTGAGTTAAGAAAATAATATTGTGTTTTTTAAAACTATATTTCGGGCGGAAACATTAATTTTGCAGCTCAATAAAAGTTAGAATATGCAGGAAACAGAATATATAAATGTGTATGGTGCGCGCGTACACAATCTGAAAGACATTGATGCGGAAATACCACGTAATAGCCTGACTGTAATTACCGGACTTAGTGGAAGCGGGAAGTCATCTCTTGCTTTCGATACGATATTTGCAGAAGGACAGCGCCGCTATATTGAAACTTTTTCGGCTTATGCCCGCAACTTTTTGGGCAATCTGGAGCGTCCGGATGTAGATAAGATAACAGGATTGAGTCCGGTTATTTCCATTGAACAGAAAACTACGAACAAAAATCCCCGTTCTACGGTCGGAACCACTACGGAGATTTACGACTATCTACGTTTGCTTTATGCCCGTGCCGGAATAGCTTATTCTTATCTTTCGGGAGAAAAGATGGTGAAATACACCGAAGAACAGATATTGGAACTTATTCTGAAAGATTATAAAGGGAAGAAAATCTATATGCTGGCCCCTCTGGTGCGTTCGCGTAAGGGACATTATAAAGAACTCTTTGAACAAATCCGGAAAAAAGGATACCTGTATGTCCGTATCGACGGGGAGGTTCGTGAGATTACACATGGTCTGAAACTGGATCGTTATAAGAATCATGATATTGAAGTAGTCGTTGACAAACTGATCGTAGAAGATAAGGATGATAAACGGTTGAAACAGAGTGTTGCCACCGCCATGCGTCAGGGAGACGGATTGCTGATGATTCTCGATGCACAGACAGAGAGTATCCGACACTATAGCAAACGCTTGATGTGTCCTGTTACGGGATTGTCGTACCGGGAGCCGGCTCCGCATAATTTTTCGTTCAACTCCCCGCAAGGTGCTTGTCCGCGTTGTAAAGGATTGGGAGTAGTTAGCCAGATTGATGTGGATAAAGTGATTCCCAATAAAGAGATGTCGATCTATGAAGGGGCAATAGCTCCTTTGGGTAAATATAAGAATGCGATGATTTTCTGGCAGATCGGTGCTCTGCTGGAGAAGTACGATGCGTCACTGAAGACTCCGGTAAAAGACCTGCCCAATGATGCTATTGATGAAATTCTGTATGGTTCGGATGAACGTATCAAAATAAAAAGCTCATTGATAGGTACTTCTTCCGACTATTTTGTAACGTATGAAGGAGTTGTGAAGTATATCCAGATGTTGCAAGAGAAAGACGCTTCGGCCACTGCTCAGAAATGGGCGGAACAGTTCGCTAAAACTACGGTTTGTCCTGAATGTAAGGGGGCGAAGTTGAATAAGGAGGCGCTTCATTTCCGTATCCATGACAAAAACATCAATGAACTCTCTAATATGGACATCAACGAGCTGTATGACTGGTTGATGAAAGTAGATAAGTTCCTGACAGATAAACAGAAAACGATTGCCGCCGAGATTCTGAAGGAGATACGTACCCGCTTGAAATTCCTGTTGGATGTGGGGTTGGATTATCTTTCGTTAAATCGCAGCTCGGTCAGTCTGTCCGGAGGAGAAAGTCAGCGTATCCGTCTGGCCACACAAATTGGGTCTCAGTTGGTCAATGTGCTTTATATTCTTGACGAGCCGAGTATCGGATTGCATCAACGTGATAACTTGCGGCTGATTAATTCTCTGAAAGAACTGCGTGATATGGGTAACTCCGTGATCGTGGTAGAGCATGACAAAGACATGATGCTTGCTGCCGACTACGTGATCGATATGGGACCTAAGGCCGGACGATTGGGAGGAGAAGTCGTTTTTGCCGGTACTCCTGAAGAGATGTTGAAGACCAGTACACTGACTTCGCAGTATCTTAACGGACAAACGGCTATCGAAGTACCTTCTAAGAGACGTCCCGGAAACGGCAAGTCTTTATGGTTACGGGGCGCGAAAGGGAATAACCTGAAAAATGTGGATGTGGAATTTCCGTTGGGGAAATTAATTTGTGTAACCGGAGTTTCCGGTAGTGGCAAATCGACTCTGATTAATGAAACTTTGCAACCGATACTTTCGCAAAAATTCTATCGTTCTTTGCAGGATCCTTTGGAATATGATTCGATCGAAGGACTTGAGAATATAGATAAGGTGGTTAATGTGGACCAGTCCCCTTTGGGGCGTACCCCACGTTCCAATCCGGCTACTTATACCGGGGTCTTTTCTGATATCCGGAGCCTGTTTGTCGGACTGCCGGAAGCTAAGATCCGCGGTTATAAGCCCGGCCGGTTCTCTTTCAATGTGTCCGGTGGCCGCTGCGAGGCATGTTCCGGTAACGGCTACAAAACGATTGAAATGAATTTCTTACCCGATGTATACGTTCCGTGCGAAGTCTGTCATGGTAAACGCTATAACCGTGAAACGCTGGAAGTACGTTTTAAGGGAAAATCTATTGCTGATGTGCTGGATATGACTATTAATCGTGCAGTAGAGTTCTTTGAGAATGTTCCTCAGATCCTGAATAAGATCAAGACTATCCAAGATGTAGGATTGGGGTATATCAAACTGGGACAATCGTCAACAACTCTTTCGGGAGGTGAGAGCCAGCGTGTGAAATTGGCTACTGAACTTTCAAAACGAGATACCGGAAAGACTTTGTATATTCTTGATGAACCGACTACCGGCCTGCATTTTGAAGACATACGTGTGTTGATGGGAGTCCTGAATAAATTGGTAGATAAAGGCAATACCGTGATCGTTATTGAACACAACCTGGATGTGATTAAGATGGCGGATTACATAATAGATATGGGGCCTGAAGGTGGTAAGGGAGGAGGAGAACTTCTCAGTTTCGGAACACCGGAAGAAGTTGCGAAGAGCAACAAAGGATATACTCCGAAGTTTCTTCGCGAGGAATTGAAAATCAATTAAAAATTCATATTGTATGATGAGGATATGTCAAAATTCGTATTCGCCACCGATTACACAGATAAATATTATTGGCTGTCAGTAGACTAAAAAACGTTCAGTGTAAATCTGTGTGATCTGTGGTGAGTTATGACACACCTTCATCGTATTTGTCCGAGGTTAACTTCGTGATTGCAGGAAGTTAACTTCGTAAAGTTACATTATTAACTTACTAATGGGCAGCTCCTCTCTGTGGCTGCCGAAATACACATATTGTCTATGAAAATCAATAAGACCAATGCCGCCCGTCTACTGGATAAGGCCAAGATTGCCTATGAACTTATTCCTTACGAGGTAGACGAAAGCGATCTGAGTGCCGTGCATGTAGCGGCAAGTTTGGGAGAGAATATTAATCAGGTTTTTAAAACCCTCGTACTTCACGGTGATAAAACGGGATATTTTGTTTGTGTAATTCCAGGAGATCAGGAAGTGAACCTGAAGCTTGCTGCTAAAGTGTCCGGCAATAAAAGTTGCGATATGATTCCTATGAAAGAGCTTCTGTCCGTCACCGGATATATCCGGGGTGCCTGTTCGCCCATCGGAATGAAAAAGCATTTTCCTACCTATATTCATGAAACCTGTCTGGGCTTTCCGTATATTTATGTAAGTGCAGGGCAGAGAGGATTGCAGATAAAAATAGACCCTAAAGAGCTAATAAACGAGGTTCGGGCGGAAGTTTGTGTATTATATACTGTTTAATTTCAGTAAAAAGTATATATTTGCAAAAAATATCTATTTAATAATCTAATATTCTAATTTTATGTTTGAAGGACAACCTAAGGGTTTGTATGCTCTGGCACTTGCCAACACAGGCGAGCGATTCGGTTACTACACCATGCTTGCGATTTTTACTTTGTTTTTACAAGCAAAGTTTGGTTACACTGCTGCTGAAACTTCTACTATTTTCGGATGTTTTCTGGCTGCTGTTTATTTTATCCCCTTCTTTGGCGGTATTCTTGCCGATAAGTTTGGTTATGGTAAGATGGTGACAATGGGTATTGTGGTCATGTTTATTGGCTATGCGCTGCTCGCCATCCCGACTTCCGATAACTCCGGCAAAATAATGATGTTCGGTGCGTTGGCCCTGATTGCTTGCGGTACCGGTCTTTTTAAAGGTAATTTACAGGTGATGGTGGGTAATTTGTATGATGCCCCCGAATATAGTTCCAAACGCGACACTGCATTCAGTATTTTCTATATGGCTATCAATATTGGCGCAATGTATGCTCCGACAGCCGCAACGAAAGTAACCAATTATATGTTGGGCAAGGCAGGTCTGTCGTATGTCCCTCAGATTCCTTCATTGGCACATCAATATCTCGATGGAACAATCACTCCTGCCAACCAGGCTACTCTCGAATCCTTGCAGGCTGCACAAAACTTTACCGGTGACATTGCCACTTTCTGTACTACTTATATCGATAAGCTCTCCGAAGCTTACAACTATGGATTTGGTGTGGCATGTGTGTCCTTGATTATTTCTATGCTTATTTATGTAGCTTTCCGTTCTACATTCAAACATGCGGACTATAACTCTAAACAGGCTAAGCCGGCCAACGTGGTAGAAGAGAAGTTGACTCCGGAACAGACTAAACAACGTATCGTAGCTCTGTTGCTTGTGTTTGCCGTAGTTATTTTCTTCTGGATGGCTTTCCATCAGAACGGGTTGACATTGACATTCTTCGCTCGTGACTATACGGCACAAGAGGTGACCGGTCTCGACCGTCTGGGCTTCAATATCGTGAACCTGACCTTCTTGCTGATCGTTATCTACGGACTGTTTTCACTGTTTCAGGGTAAAACCGGAAAGTCGAAAACGATTGCCGGTGTAGTAGTTATGGTGGCACTCCTCTGCCTGGGATGGAGTTATACTTCTATGGATCCTACAATCAACATCCTGCCACAGATCTTCCAGCAGTTTAATCCGTTCTTCGTGATCGCTTTGACTCCGGTTTCGCTGGCAGTGTTCGGCTATCTGGCCAGAAAAGGAAAAGAACCTTCTGCACCGCGTAAAATCGGTATCGGTATGATGATTGCCGTATGTGGTTTCTTGATCATGGCTATCGGCTCTATCGGTCTGCCTACTCCGGACGCTTTGGCTGCCAGTGGCATTGAGAAGGATGCGTTGGTTTCTCCGAACTGGTTGATCTCCACTTATCTGGTTCTTACTTTTGCCGAGCTTTTCTTGTCACCGATGGGTATCTCTTTCGTTTCGAAAGTAGCTCCTCCCAAGTACAAAGGTATGATGATGGGTGGTTGGTTTGCTGCAACTGCCATTGGTAACTATCTGGTTGCCATCATCGGTTATCTGTGGGGAGGCATGCAATTGTGGATGGTATGGAGTGTGCTTATCGTATGCTGTTTGCTGGCCGCCCTGTTTATCTTCTCTATCATGAAGAAACTTGAAAAGGTAGCATAAGACCTTCGGGTTACTGACTATACACCAAACGCCCCGTTACATTACTTGTTATTTCGATAACAATATATGTAACGGGGCGTTTCTCCTATTGGCCTTTTCTTTACAGATAAATCAAAGTTCCAATCCCATAATATAGTCATTCATATAATATCCGTTTCCGATAGGGAAGTCTCCTTCCCGCAATTTCTTCATCCCTTTATGTTCGTAAAAGTGCAGCGCTTTGTTGTTTCGGTTTACATTTAGTTCCATCAGGCAGGGAGACGGGTGTATCTCTTTGATATATTGCACTGCGTGATCAAATAGTTTGCTGCCTAAATGTGCCCCCTGAAAGCCGGGGAGAACATATATTTTCTGGAGATGAAACACATCGGCATCCTGGGGCTGGACAGAGACGTAGCCGCAAGGTTCGTCTCCCTGATAGGCGATAAAGTATACATGCCCTTCTTCTTCCATTTGTTTACGGATGTTTTCGGGTGCATACATCCACTCCATCATGTAGTCAAGTTGCTCGGTCGAAAGTATTTCTTTGTAAGTGGCGGGAAATACCTGGTTTGCCAGTTCGTTAATCAGTTTGCAATCATCTGAGGTTGCTTTTCGGATAGTAAACATGTTTGTTGTATTTTTCAATTTATACGGCAAATATAGTGATAATTTGCATTTATAATAAGGTGAAAGGAACTTAATGCGTTAATTAGTATAAAAATAAGGTACTTTGTATTGCATAGTACCAAGGCAATGCCTATATTTGCTGCATCTAAAAGATAGAACTTATGAATGTAGATAATGTAAAGTCGCAAATGCGAAAGGGTATGCTGGAGTATTGCATCATGTTATTGTTGCATAAAGAGCCGGCTTATGCTTCGGATATCATTCAGAAACTGAAAGAGGCGAGGCTGATTGTGGTGGAGGGGACTTTATATCCATTGCTGACCCGGCTGAAAAATGATGATTTGCTCAGTTACGAGTGGGTTGAGTCAACACAAGGACCGCCACGCAAATATTACAAACTAACCGGGAAAGGGGAGTCTTTTCTTGGTGAACTGGAGGCTTCCTGGAAAGAACTGAATGAAACCGTGAATCATATAGCTAATAGAGAATCCATTTAAAAAGAAATAAAGATGAAAAAAACATTAACCGTAAATTTAGGCGGAACCGTTTTTCATATTGACGAAGATGCCTATCGGTTGCTTGATAATTATCTGTGCAACCTGAGACTTCACTTTCGCAAACAAGAAGGAGCAGAGGAGATTGTAAATGATATAGAGAACCGTATTTCCGAGCTTTTTGCCGAAAAGCTGTCAGCCGGTTCGCAGGTTATTACGATTGCGGATGTGGAAGAGGTGATTGCACGTATGGGTAAACCGGAAGACTTCGGCGAGGATACCGAAGAAGAGGAGCCCCAAAAGACAACCGGACAAACGGGGGCACAGCAAGGTGCGACCATTCGGCGCAGATTATATCGTAATCCTGACGATAAGATACTGGGTGGTGTAATCAGCGGGTTGGCAGCTTATCTTAATTGGGATGTCACGGTGCTCCGGCTTATCATGTTTGTGGTACTTATCTGCGGATATGGCGTATTGATTCCTATCTATATTATTTGTTGGTTAGTTATTCCCGAAGCTCGTACGGCAGCCGAGAAGCTGAACATGCGGGGAGAGGATATCACTATCGAGAACATTGGCAGGACGGTGACCGATGGCTTTGAGAGGATGGCCAACGGTGTAAACAACTACGTAAACTCTGGTAAACCCCGTAGCTTTCTGCAGAAAGTAGGAGACGCATTGGTGTCCATTGCCGGATTCTTCCTGAAAGCTTGCCTGGTGATTCTTGCCATTATTTGCAGCCCTGTTCTTTTTGTTCTTGCCATCGTTTTCGTTGCTCTGGTGATTGCTGCCATTGCAGTAGCCATCGGAGGTGGAGCCGCTCTTTATCAGATGTTGCCTTCGGTCGACTGGTCACCATTGATCTCTACTTCTCCGATGATGACTATCGCCGGGAGCATTGCAGGAGTTGTCTTGGCAGGTATTCCTTTAGCCGCCATCATTTTCGTGATTCTCCGGCAAATCTTCAATTGGTCTCCTATGTCATCCGGACTGAAATGGTCACTGTTGATTATATGGATACTGGCTGTCGTTATTTTTGTCATCAACCTCTCTTACCTGGGATGGCCTTATCCTTTCCTTTGGGTCGGATGACGTGAAATGCCAATTAGTTGATGATCATAGAAATGCTTCCCGTAGTGTGTCCGGGAGGCATTTTTTTTGTAAGAAAAATACGGTTTTGTGCAACGAACCACAAATCTTTTGTTATTTTTGTTTGTTACTCATCGAAAAGAATACGTATCATATGGGCGAGCATATATGTTTCAGAAGAAATGAAAGACTGGCAACGGTCAATCCTCACTGGCGGGGCAATCCTGTAGTAAGAGGAAAGTTTGTCAATCGCCAGCATCGTTTTCGTCCCGGAATGGGGAGTGTGTTGAAGTGGCGTCTTTCGCCCAATCCGCAGCGGAAAGAGAAAAAGAGTGTGAAGTGGAGTCCCAAGTTGAATTATCTGCGTTCGCTGGATGGCGTGGTAGGCAATTCACTGATTTGGCTCGGGCATAATTCTTTCTTCCTGCAGTTAGGTAGGAAGCGGATCATGTTCGACCCCGTTTTCGGCGATATTCCTTTCGTTAAGCGGCAAAGTGATTTTCCGGCCAATCCCGATATATTTACCGATATCGATTATCTGCTGATCAGTCACGATCATTTTGATCACCTCGATAAACAAAGTGTGGCACGGTTGGTAAAAAACAATCCGGGGATGAAACTCTTTTGTGGTCTGGGCACCGGGGAGCTGATCAAAGGATGGTTTCCTGAGCTTGAGGTGACAGAGGCTGGCTGGTATCAGCAGATAGAAGATGACGGGCTGAAAATAACGTTTCTTCCCGCACAACATTGGAGTAAACGTTCCGTTCGCGATGGAGGGCGCAGGCTGTGGGGGGCATTTATGGTACAGGCCGATGGTATTTCCCTCTACTACAGCGGTGATACCGGTTACTCCAGGCATTTCCGCGAAATACCCGATCTTTTCGGAGCTCCCGATTATGCTTTGGTGGGTATCGGGGCCTATAAACCGCGCTGGTTTATGCAACCCAATCATATATCGCCTTATGATGCTCTGACTGCATCGACCGATATGAAGGCTGCTCTCACAATTCCGATGCATTACGGAACTTTCGATTTGTCCGATGAACCTCTGCATGACCCTCCTCTGGTTTTTGCTGCCGAAGCCAAGAAGCGAAAGATAGATGTATATATCCCCGTACTGGGAGAGGTGGTGAAGTTGAAGCGGATGTAGACCTTGGGTACTTCTTACCTTCCAAATAGAGCTTCTGTTGTCAACAAATAAAGGCTCTGTCCGGTAGGGACAGAGCCTTTATTTGTTGACAACACAGCCTTTATTTCTGTGCCGTTTCGTTTGGTTTCAGCCATTGATCCAGCCATTCGAAGAAAGTCCGTTGCCACAGTACACCGTTCTGTGGTTTCAGTACCCAGTGGTTTTCATCCGGATAAATCAGTAATTCGGCAGGTACACCACGCATCACGGCAGCATCGAATGCAGCCATTGCCTGGTTGGCAAGGATGCGGTAGTCTTTCTCACCGTGGATACAGAGAATTGGAGTATCCCATTTTTCGACAAACAAATGGGGAGAATTGGCAAATGTACGTTGGGCTGTCGGATTCTGTTTTTCCCAGTAAGCGCCGCCCATATCCCAGTTGGCAAACCATTTTTCTTCTGTCTCCAGATATTGCATTTCCATATTGAAGATACCGTCGTGGGCAATGAATGCCTTGAAGCGCTTGTCGTGATGTCCGGCCAACCAATACACAGAAAATCCTCCGAAGCTGGCACCTACACAACCCAGACGATCACTATCCACAAACGGCTCTTTGGCCATTTCGTCGATAGCCGTGAAATAATCCTTCATACATTGACCACCGTAATCACCGCTGATAGCCTCGTTCCATTCCAATCCGAAGCCCGGAAGTCCGCGACGATTCGGAGCTACGACGATATAACCGTTGGCGGCCATAATCTGCATGTTCCAACGATAACTCCAGAACTGGCTTACCGGACTCTGAGGACCACCTTCGCAGAAGAGCAGTGTCGGGTATTTCTTATTCGGATCGAATTGAGGCGGATAGATGACCCATGTCAGCATCTCTTTGCTGTCAGTTGTTTTCATCCAGCGGCCTTCTACTTTACCCATTTCGATCTGGTCATAGATTTGCTTGTTCTCTTGGGTCAGTTGCGTGGTTTGTCCGTCCAAAGCTATTGCGTAAATTTCGTCACCCATACTCATTGAATGGCGTTTGGCAATCAGTTTGTCTCCGAAGAGGGCAACGCCTTCGTAGTCGTACATGCCCGAAGTGACGGGGCGTACGGAATCGTTAGCCAGATCGAGTGAATAAATTTGTGTCTCACCATGCCATACACCGGTGAAGTAGATCGTCTTGGCATCCCGGCTCCATACGAATGCATCTACATTCGAATCGAAAGCTTTACTTACAAAACGTTTCTCGCCCGTTTCCAGGTTCATGACGAAGAGGCGGTTCTGGTCAGCTTCGTAACCGTCGCGCTCCATGCTTTGCCAGGCAATGCTTTTTCCATCCGGAGAATATTGCGGGTTTGTATCATAACCCATCATACCTTCGGTGATGTTTACTGTTTTCTTGGTATTCAGGTCATATACATAGATATCCGAGTTGGTAGATATGGCATAAGCCAGTCCCGTTTTTTTGCGGCAGGTATAAGCCACCTTGTCCGAAGTCGTATTCCAAGCCAGTTGTTCGATACCTCCCCAAGGTTTCATCGGGCTTTCGTAAGGTTCTCCTTCCAGCACATCTATGATGTTGGAGATTGATTTGCCATCAAAGTCGGCGATGAAAGGATGTGGAGCGGTGGTCACCCATTCGTCCCAATGTTTATACATCAGGTCGGTGATGATGATTCCGGTCGCTTTATCCAGGTCGGGGTATTTATCAGCCGTGCTCTTTACTGTTTTCACTTGAGCGATGAAGAGTATTTTTTTACCGTCCGGTGAGATGGAATATCCCTCGATGTCTCCGTCATACTTGGAGATCTGCTTGCGTCCGCTACCGTCCGGATTCATTTCATACAGTTGGCTGCTGCCGTTGTCATTGCTCAGGAAGAGCAGCTTGCTTCCGTCTGCCGCCCAAGTCACTTCATTTTCCTGATAAGGAGTGTGGGTAATCTGTCGATTATCCGTTCCATCCGCGTTCATCACAAAAACTTCCCGGTTGCTCTTGTTCTCGGGGACACTGTAATAAGCTACAGTATAGGCTATTTGCTTTCCGTCAGGCGATACGGCCAGTCCGCCGATACGTCCCATCGCCCAAAGCGCTTCGGGAGTCATCCGCTTTCCTTCGATCTTGATATCGGATTTACCGATCAGCGCCTGATCTGTTTTGCCTGCATCTTTGGTTCCACCACAAGATGCTAACATCATTGCTGCCGACATAATAAATAGGTTTACTTGTCTCATAGTTATTTTAATAATTAGTAATTTACTTGTGTTCTCTTCCATAATAGTGCTGCGAAGATAAGCAAAAATCAGGTCAAATCTGCTTTTTCTGCCAGTTTCCTTTCTTTATATAAAGGTATGAAAGGAACAGGATACAGATTCCGTACAGATGTTCCGTAGTCCAGCAGACGGCTACATCCACTCTCAGATAGAGAATCATATAGGTGATATAGATCAGATAAATGGCCAGTACACAGAGTTCCAATCCCAACGCCGTACGTGTGTTGCCCGTTCCGGATACTGCCTGAAAATAGACGTTGGCAGGTACGAGTATCAGATAAGCGGAGCATAGTACCCATAAAGAAGGGATGGAGGCCTCCCGCAAATCGGGAATATCCGTATAGATACTCAATATCAGGTTAGGAAACAGTGCGAAGAGTATAACCAGCGGAAGTACGAAAATATAACCGATACGGATGTGCTGGCGGATCGTTCCGGGAACACACTTGATTTCGCCCGCACCGATCAGGTTACTCACCAGGGAGCCGCAAGTAGCTGCAAATGCCATGGTGACCATAAACGGGATGCCTGATACGTTACGGATGATATTGGTTATGGCCAGTGCACGTTCGCCTAAGTGTTCGACAAATAGGAAGAACATGAACCAAGTGGACAGTGAGAAAAAGTTCTGAATCATTGTCCAAAAGGATACGTTCAGGATCCGTTTCAGCATCTCCGGCCGGAATCCGGGCAGATGATTCAAGGCATACTTTTTACAGTCTATCCGTTTCCAGGTGTAGATGACGAAGAAGATGACCGAAACCATTTCGGCCAGTGACGAACCGATGGCGGCTCCGGCGATACCTAACTGTGGAGCACCGAACTTACCGAAAATCAGTATGTAGTTGAACACCACATTGGATAATACCATGACCACAGAGTTCAGTGTCAGGGTTTTGGTCTGAGTTGTACCCACGAAGAATGCACGAAACATTACTCCGACAAAGGAGAAGAAAAAGCCGAAGACCCTCCAGTTGATGTAGCTGATGGACGCATCGTATATATGCTCCGAGCTAATGACCTTTTTCAGTATGTGCGGTGAGAAGCACAGCGAAAGAGTGAATGCTACCACTGCGAGTGAAAGCAGAAAGTAGACACCCTGATAAAAGATGGGCCCGATAGCCTGGTATTGCTGTTCACCGTTACGACGGGCAATCAGGATTTGTGCACCTATACTGAATCCGAATGCCATCATAAAAATAGCCAGATAGTATACACCGGCAATGGCCGAGGCTCCCAGTTCGACTTCGCCCACACGTCCCAGAAAAGCAGTGTCGGTCATGCCTATCAGCTGTTCCATGATCAGGCTGATCAGGATGGGGTAGGCGATAATCCATATTTCTTTGTATGTGTATTTAGTAGTCATGTTGTAATCTGTTCAATAAAGGAAAAGAAAGCCGGACAAACATACACTGCTTGTCCGGCTCTTCGGTATTTAAGCTGATTTCTATCTCTTATTTCTTATTCTGCTTATTAGCCCGTTCTTTTGCCAATTGTTCCTGTTGTTTTTGCATAGCTTCCAGGCGTGCGGCAAATCCGGTCTTCTTCATCTGGTTCGGATCTTTCTTCTTAGCTTCCAGTTCGGTAAGCAATTTGTTTTCGTCAGTTGTCCGGCGCAATATGATCATGGTTACTACACTGATCAGAGTCGAAATGAAGTAGTAATAGTTCAATCCCGAAGGATAGTCGTTCAAGACGAAGAGGAACATGATCGGCATCAGGTACATCATCCACTTCATCGCAGCCATTTGCGGCTGGGCACCCGTATCCTGCTGTTGCATTGTGTACTTCGTATTCAGGATGTTGGTAACAGTCATCAGCAAGCAGAACAAACTGAGGTGATTACCCAAGAATGGAATATGGAACGGGAAAGTGATGAATGCGTCATAAGTCGACAAGTCATCCGCCCAAAGGAAACTCTGCTGACGAAGTTCGATAGCACTCGGTACGAACATGAACAATGCCATCAGGATAGGGAATTGCAACAACATCGGCAGACAGCCACCCATCGGGCTTACACCGTACTGGCTGTACAATCCCATCACCTCCTGCTGTTTCTTCATCGCATCTTCCTGTTTGGGGTATTTCTTGTTGATTTCATCGATTTTCGGTTTCAGCACCCGCATTTTGGCTGATGACATATAGGTCTTCCATGTTGCCGGGAAAACGACTATTTTCACCATGATGGTGAGTAACAACAGAACGATACCCATACTTAATCCCCAGCCGGACAACCAGTCGAATACGTTGATGGTGATCCATTTGTTAATCCAACGAATCAGCGGCCAGCCCAGATATACCAGGTTGTTAAGTTCCCATTTCTCTTCACGTCCCTTATCCAACGCAGTCAGCGTTTTGTAGTGGTTCGGGCCGAAGTAGAAATACATATCGGTAGGTTGTTTGCCGGTCGGATCAAAGAACGTACTCATCTCGGCGGAATAGTCTTTTATGTAACCGCTTCCCTGTTTCTCCATTTTCGATTTAACCGTAGTCTTTTCGAAATCCTGTTCTGCGATGAATACGGAAGAGAAGAACTGATTCTTGAAAGCGATCCAGTCCAGACGTTCCGAAACGGACTTTTCGTCGTCTTTACTTGCCGAAAGGTTATCCACATCATCACCGGTGTATTTGTAGGTGAGGTCTGCCAAACGGTTTTCGTAAGTATATCCCTTTTCGATCTGGCGGGCACGTTGTGACCATGAGATGTCCACATAGTTTGTGCTGGCAGCCAATTTTCCGTCCATTCCCGTAGCTTTGATCACAAAGCTCATCAGGTAGTTATCAGGTTTCAGTGTATAAATGAAATCGATATAGCTGGCACTGTCGGCAGCTAGACGCATCGTTACACTGCTATCTGTTTTATTGACTGCTTCAAAATAGAAGTCTTTTGTCTGGAGGGCCCCCTTCTTGTTATAGAAGTTGAAGTTCATGGAAGCATCGCTGCCGTTGAACAACACAACCGGTTTCTTATCCTGTCCCATGTAGTTTTTCAACAGGGCAGAGTAAACACGGCCGCCTTTGTTATCCAGAGTGATTTCTACCAAATTATTCTGGATAGTAGTAAACGCCTCTTTACCTTTGGTGGCATTGAAGAAGAGCGATGCTGAGTCGGCTGCTGTTTCTTCTTTTTCGTTAGCCAGCGCAGCTTCGGTTTTGGCTCTCAGTGCTTCTTCTTGCTGCTGTACCACGGCTATAGAGTCATAATACCGCTTTTGAGCGGCTATTTGCTCCTCGCTGGGACGGCTCAGAAAACTGAATCCTACCAGTAATATACCTATTAAAACGAGGCCTGTGATGGTGTTTTTATCCATTCTCTTTTTTAAGTGATTAATGATTAATAATCTATACGATAACGATCTTTACTTATCGATTGCAGCCTTGATGAACGACACGAACAACGGATGCGGGTGTAGTACGGTACTGCTGTATTCCGGATGGAACTGTGTTCCGATGTACCATTTCAATGTAGGAATCTCTACAATTTCTACCAAGTCGGACTCGGGGTTGATACCTACACACTTCATGCCGGCCTCTTCGAATTGTTTGCGATAGTCGTTGTTGAATTCGTAGCGGTGGCGATGACGCTCCTGAATGTGTTCTTCTTTGTAGGCTTCGTATACCTTAGAGTCTTTCTTCAATACACATTCGTAAGCTCCCAGACGCATGGTACCTCCCATATTGGTGATGGCTTTCTGCTCTTCCATGATGTCGATCACGTTGTGCTTGGTCTTTTCATCCATTTCAATGGAGTTGGCATCGGCATAACCCAACACATTACGGGCAAACTCGATAGCCATACATTGCATACCCAGACAGATACCGAATGTCGGAATGTTGTGTTCGCGGGTGTATTTGGCAGCTACGAACTTACCTTCGATACCGCGTGAACCGAATCCCGGACAGATAACTACTCCGTTTACATGTCCCAATTGTTCGTCTACATTGTCCGGAGTCAGATGTTCGGATGATACATATTCTATTTTTACTTTGCGGTCATTGTAGGTAGCAGCTTGTGACAAGGATTCCAGAATAGATTTGTAGGCATCCTGCAATTCAACATATTTACCTACCATTGCAATGGTTACTGTTTCAGTTGCATTGGCACGACGGTTCAGGAAGTCTTTCCAAGGACCCAACGGCGGACGTTCGCCTACAGGCAGACCCATCTTTTGGAGTATGGTTTCGTCCAGGCCTTGCTCTTGCATCAACAGAGGTACTTCATAAATAGTTGAAGCGTCGATTGACTGAACAACTGCGTTTTCGGCTACATTACAGAACAGAGCGACCTTCTTGCGCAAGTTGGTATTCAGGTCATGTTCGGTACGTAGCACCAGGATATCCGGCTGTACACCGAGTGATTGCAACTCTTTTACGGAATGTTGAGTCGGTTTGGTTTTTAACTCTTGGGCAGCGGACAGGAAAGGTACATAAGTCAGGTGTACACACAAGGCATTCTGACCCAGTTCCCATTTCAACTGACGAATACTTTCCAGATAAGGCAAAGATTCGATATCACCTACTGTTCCGCCAATTTCTGTGATTACAAAGTCGAACTTATACTTGTTACCCAGTAACTTGACGTTACGTTTGATTTCATCGGTGATATGAGGAATCACCTGAATGGTTTTCCCCAAATAATCTCCACGGCGTTCTTTATCGATGACGCTCTTATAGATACGGCCTGTCGTGATGTTGTTGGCCTTCGTTGTCTGGATGCCCAGGAAACGTTCGTAGTGTCCTAAGTCAAGATCGGCTTCATGGCCGTCTACAGTCACGTAGCATTCTCCGTGTTCATAAGGGTTCAATGTTCCCGGGTCAATGTTGATGTACGGGTCAAACTTCTGGATAGTTACTTTATAACCTCTTGCTTGCAGCAATTTACCGATGGAAGATGAAATGATACCTTTTCCTAAAGAAGAGGCAACACCACCGGTGACGAAAATATACTTTGTTTCTCCCACAGCTATAACTGTTTTAATAATTTGTTTCTAAATCCTTTGATTTGAATCTTAAAAACCGCAAAATTACAAAAAAATGGGGAAGAACGGATGCTTTCTACAAAACAAATTTATTAAAAAATGCAATTCCGGGTACCGAAATGTTTGAACGACAAACAGTCACATGTTTGCCGGCATATAAGCACGCCTTTATTCAACTTGCACTATCGAGCCGGGGGAAGGCGGTTCTCAGTTCGATCTGTATTATTCTGAGAGATAACGCACGTTCCAATAAAACAACTGAATTGTTGTATAGATTCATTTGATAGGTTATTCCTATTAAAATCGAGCAAATTTTATGTAATCTAAACTATTTAATGTAAATTTGCCCCAAATTTGTTATAAAAATGAAGACTAGTCACATCTCAACATTAGCATTTGCGATCCTGTTTTCTTCGTCAGTGATGGCGCAGAAGACGAACAAACTGGTTTCTGAAACAGTGCAGAGTGAAGTGAAAGCAGATACACTTTCCGAGACGCTTCAACAGTACCTTGTCCTGAAACTGAATCTGGATGGTCCGAAGCCTAAGATAGATACGGTGTCCATCTTATATAATAAGTATATAGGAGAGTTGGAATATCTTAATGATCCTTCTGTACCCATGCGTTATATTAAGACGGATCCGGATTACTACCGACTGTTTGTACCGCTGACTTATTATAACTCTCCCATCGCGGAATATTCTACCATGCATTGGAAGTTTAAGGAACCTTTTGTTACTCCCTCTCTTTCTTCGCAATTATTGCCGCCGTATGACACATTGCAGTTTTCTAAAGCTGAGAGAGCTTCCCGGCTGGTGAATGTTGCTTTGATGGATCTATATCTGAATCATCCTAATTTAGTCGTTAATACCGAAGATCATATCATGAGCCGTAAGTTGTATCATGGCGATAAGAAGATTGAAGTCCCGAAAACAGAAGTGAAAAGCCTGTTCCGTGCGGATAAGGTGGAAGACAATGTGGGTGAAGCGGAAATGGTGATCTCCAAGCCCAATTGGTGGGTGACAGGAGGTAACGGTTCGCTTCAGATTACCCAGAACTATATTTCGGACAACTGGTACAAGGGAGGTGAGAGCAATAATGCCGTAATGGCCAATCTGCAGTTGTTCGCTAACTACAATGACCGTGAAAAAGTACAGTTTGAAAATCTGTTCGAAGCTAAATTAGGATTCAATTCTTCTCCGTCAGACGAATATCATAAATACCTGGTTAATACCGACCAGTTGCGTTTGTATTCTAAATTAGGTATTCAGGCTGCCAATAATTGGTACTATACTATTACAGGAGAGTTTAAAACCCAGTTCGTAAAGGGATATAAGGCTAACAGTGAAGAGTTGGTAGCTGCTTTCCTTGCTCCTGCAGATGTGATAGTCAGTGTCGGTATGGACTATAAGTTGAAAAAGAAAAAATTCAATCTTTCTGTATTCATGTCTCCGTTGACTTATAACCTTCGTTATATAGGTAACAAAAACGTGGACGAAACCAAGTTTGGATTGGATAAAGGCAAATGCTCGAAGAATGACTTCGGTGCACAGGTTCAACCTACTATTTCATGGACTATTATTCCGTCTATTGTAGTCGATTCCCGTTTGAACTATCTGACGAACTATAAATGGGTGCGTGTAGAGTGGGAGAATACTTTCAACTTTGTATTGAACCGTTATCTTTCTACTAAACTATTTGTACATGCACGCTTTGACGACAGTGCGAAGCCGACTACTGGCAGCAGTTATTTCCAGCTGAAGGAGTTGCTAAGTTTTGGTCTGAATTATAAATGGTAATCGGGAATAATTGACATAATGTAAATATATGAAATAGGGGCCGACTGGAATCTTCAGTCGGCTCTCTTCTTTCCGGTGAGGTTAATTCTCCCCGTGGTAAGTAAGTTCTAATTCAAAAAGAGGATATTATGATTAAACAAGACTATCTGATACGGATGATTCAGGAAATCATTTCGTTAATTGTAAATGCGATATTGAATAAAAAGAAGTTCCGTAAGGATGAATGGACTGAATATGATTGCCTGACGAGACAGATTTTAGGAGTTTCTCAAGAGGAATTGTTAAGTATGAGCCTGGATGAAATGATTGACTGTTATGAAGGAGATCCTAATAGAATGGGGAAGATAGAATTGGCGGCCGTGACTTTGTTGAAAGTTTCGGACGAGGTGGAATCTGATATTTTGCAAAAGTCCAAATTACGTCAGGATGGGCTTTCCTTGCTAAAATATGTTCAGAAAGAAAGCAGTACCTTTTCAATTCAGCGGACGAATTTGATTCGGATGATTGAGATTAATGAATCTCTTAAAATGTAGAAAGGGAAATAAACAGAAAGTGATAAAAGAATTGGTTTTTGTTTCTAATTTCTTTAAAAATATCAGAAGATGATAACATTTTCTTAGTAAAGCAGGTGAAAAGCCTGCTTTTTCTGTATCCATACCCGATTGATAGAGCAAAAATTACTTTAAAAAGACTTCATATTGCACTATAAAAAACATTCAAATACTTCGTAATTTTCAAACTTATGCTTAAATTTGCCGCAATTTGTAATGTGCAGTTTGCAAAATGACTAATATAATAACTCATCAAGGTATTGTGGAAAACATAAGTGGTTCTCAGGTTTTTGTGAGGATCATCCAGACATCGGCTTGCTCGACTTGCAGTGTCAAGGGACATTGCTCTTCGGCAGATAGCAAGGAGAAGGTAATTGAAGTTACCGATACTTCGTCTGCATGGAAGATAGGGGATGAGGTGACGATTATTGGTGCCACCTCCATGGGCATGCAAGCGGTTCTTCTGGCTTTTCTCATTCCTCTCTTTCTTTTAATCTTTGGCCTTTTCATTTTCAAGACAGTTCTTCATAGTGAACTATATGGGGCATTGGCTGCTTTGGCGGTGCTTATTCCTTATTATTATATAATATGGTTGAACAGAACTCGGTTGAAACAAAAATTTTCTTTTACTATAAAACCAATAAATAACTAAAAATTATGAATTTGATTCTGATTGCAGTGATTTCTTTGGGAGCTATTGCGCTTGTATTGGCTGCAGTATTGTATGTTGCTTCTAAGAAATTTGCCGTGTACGAAGACCCACGAATTGCCCAGGTATCCGAAGTGTTGCCTCAGGCTAACTGCGGTGGATGTGGTTATCCGGGTTGCAGCGGATTTGCCGATGCTTGCGTCAAAGCCGGTTCGCTGGAAGGTAAGTTTTGTCCGGTGGGTGGACAGCCTGTGATGTCTCAGGTTGCCTCTATTCTCGGATTGGACGCCGGAACTGCAGAACCGATGGTTGCAGTGGTTAGATGTAACGGAACCTGCACGAACCGTCCGCGTACAAATATGTATGACGGTGCAAAGAGCTGTGCTATTGCTGCTTCGCTTTATGGCGGAGAGACCGGCTGTAGCTATGGATGTTTGGGATGTGGCGACTGTGTGGCTGCCTGCCAGTTCGATGCTATTCACATGAATCCGGAAACAGGACTTCCTGAGGTGGATGAAGAAAAGTGTACGGCTTGCGGAGCTTGTGTAAAAGCCTGTCCGAAAGCGATAATCGAGCTTCGTGCCAAAGGTAAGAAATCGCGTCGTGTATATGTATCTTGTGTCAACAAAGACAAAGGGGCTGTCGCACGCAAAGCCTGTACGGTAAGTTGCATCGGTTGTGGTAAGTGTGTCAAAACTTGTCCGTTCGAGGCAATTACACTTGAAAACAATCTCGCTTACATCGATTACAATAAATGTAAGTCTTGTCGCAAGTGCGTTGAAGTTTGTCCGCAGCACACTATCATCGAGTTGAATTTCCCTCCTCGTAAACCTAAAGAGGAAACGCCTGTTGCCGAAGCTGCCAAAACTGCCGAAGCTTAAAAAAACGAGTAATAAACAGATAAAATACAGAATTGTATGTTGAAGACATTTTCAATTGGTGGTGTTCATCCACACGAAAATAAACTCTCAGCACATCAACCTATTGTTACGGCAGAGGTTCCGGCAAAAGCTGTGATACTGCTGGGGCAGCATATCGGTGCGCCTGCTAAGCCTATTGTGGCAAAAGGTGATGTGGTGAAGGTGGGCACTAAAATAGCCGAAGCTAATGGCTTTGTTTCGGCAGCCATTCACTCTTCTGTCAGTGGTAAAGTCGCTAAGATTGACTCTATTGTCGATGCGAGCGGTTATGCTAAACCTGCTATTTTTATTGATGTAGACGGGGATGAATGGGAAGAGTCTATCGATCGTAGTCCTGAATTGGTAAAAGAGTGCGAATTGACTTCGGAAGAGATTGTGAAGAAGATAGCAGATGCAGGCATTGTTGGTTTGGGAGGAGCTTGTTTCCCAACTCAAGTCAAACTTTGTCCGCCTCCTTCATTTAAAGCAGAATGCGTGATTATCAACGCTGTAGAGTGTGAACCTTACTTGACAGCCGACCATCAACTGATGTTGGAGCATGCCGAGGAGGTAATGGTAGGGGTGGCTATTCTGATGAAGGCGGTGAAAGTCAATAAGGCTTTTATAGGTATCGAAAACAATAAACCCGATGCTATCCAACTGATGACGAAAGTCGCATCCAGTTATGCCGGTATTGAAGTTGTTCCTTTGAAAGTGAAGTATCCTCAAGGGGGTGAGAAGCAGTTAATCGATGCTATTACGAAGCGCCAGGTTGCAAGCGGCGCATTACCTATCTCTACAGGAGCAGTTGTGCAGAATGTAGGTACTGCATTTGCCGTATATCAAGCTGTACAGAAAAATAAGCCTTTGTTTGAGCGTGTCATTACGGTGACCGGTAAGTCTGTTGCCCAGCCTTCTAACTTTTTGGCGCGTATTGGTACTCCGATGCAGCAGTTGATCGATGCCTGTGGCGGTTTGCCGGAGGATACCGGAAAAATAATTGGCGGTGGTCCGATGATGGGTAAAGCATTGGTTAATACTGATGTGCCCACTGCTAAAGGAAGTTCCGGAATTTTGATTATGAACCGGAAAGAGGCAAAACGCGGAGAAGTACAGAACTGCATTCGTTGTGCAAAGTGTGTGAGTGCCTGCCCGATGGGACTGGAGCCGTATCTGCTTTCCGCTTTGGCTGAGAACACAGAATTTGAAAGAATGGAATCAGAAAGAATCATGGATTGTATCGAGTGTGGCTCTTGCCAGTTCACTTGTCCTGCCAATCGTCCGTTACTCGACTACTGTCGTCTGGGTAAGGGGAAAGTAGGAGCTATGATTCGTGCACGTCAAGCTAAAAAATAATAAGTATGGAAAATAAATTAATTGTATCATTATCGCCTCACGTTCATGGTGGAGACAGCGTACAAAAGAATATGTACGGTGTGCTGATTGCGCTGATTCCTGCCTTTATCGTTTCGCTCGTATATTTCGGACTGGGTGCACTGATTGTCACAGCTACTTCTGTGATAGCCTGTTTGTTTTTTGAATGGGCAATCGGTAAGTTCTTGCTGAAGAAAGAAACCACTACTATTTGTGACGGTTCTGCTGTCATCACGGGAGTGTTGCTGGCGTTCAATCTACCGTCTAACTTACCTGTATGGATTATTATTTTAGGTGCTTTGTTTGCTATTGGTGTCGGTAAGATGTCATTTGGCGGCTTGGGGAACAATCCGTTTAACCCGGCACTGGCAGGGCGTGTGTTTCTGTTATTGTCATTCCCGGTACAGATGACTTCCTGGCCGGTGGTCGGTCAGTTGACTGCTTATACCGATGCTACTACTGCCGCCACTCCTTTGGCATTGATGAAACAGGCTATTCATGGGGATGTCTCGGCTTTTGGTCAACTGCCCGATGCCTGGAGTCTGTTTATTGGTAACAATGGTGGATGTCTGGGTGAAGTGAGTGCTGCTGCCCTGATTTTGGGTCTTCTTTATATGTTATGGAAGAGAATCATTACATGGCATATCCCTGTATCCATTCTGGTTACTGTATTTGTATTTTCCGGTATCATGCATCTGGCAAATCCCGAAGCTTATGTTTCTCCGGTGATCCAGTTGCTTTCGGGAGGTCTGATGCTGGGTGCTATCTTTATGGCAACAGACTATGTCACCTCTCCGATGAGTAAAAAAGGTATGTTGATTTATGGTGTCTGCATCGGTTTGCTGACGGTTGTTATCCGTCTGTTTGGTGCATATCCGGAAGGTATGTCGTTTGCTATTCTGATTATGAATGCATTCACTCCGCTAATCAATACGTATTGCAAACCAAAACGCTTTGGGGAGGTAGCGAAGAAGAAATGAAAAAGTTAGAATCATCATTGAAAAATATGTTGCTGGTACTCACCGGAGTAACAGCTATCTCGGTAGCTTTGCTGGCTTATGTGAATGAGTTGACTAAAGGTCCCATTGCAGATGCGAATGCGAAGACATTGAATGAAGCTTTAAAAGAAGTTTTGCCCGAATTTACAAATAATCCGGTCGCAGAGTGTGATACCGTGTTTAGTGAGAAAGATGGCAAGAAGATTGTTGACTTTATCATTTATCCGGCTAAAAACGGAGATCAATGGGTAGGAACAGCAGTAGAAGCCAAGTCGATGGGATTTGGCGGAGAATTGAAAGTACTTGTTGGTTTTGATGCTGAAGGTAAAATCTACAACTATTCTTTGTTGTCACATGCCGAAACTCCGGGACTTGGTTCCAAGGCGGCCGACTGGTTCAAAGAAGGAAACAAAGGCAGCATTAAGGGAATGAATCCGGGTGAGCAACCGCTGACTGTAAGTAAAGACGGCGGACAGGTAGATGCCATTACTGCTTCTACTATCACCTCACGTGCATTTTTGAATGCTGTGAATGCTGCCTATGGTGCTTATAAAGGAGATGGCGGTGCTAATGGTACGACCGGTGCTTCGCAGAAAGCTGTGCAGAAGTCCGAAACTGCGATTGTCGATTCAGTAGTCATTAAATAAGAAAGGAGTATAAAGATATGAATAACTTTAAAGTATTAATGAATGGGATTGTTAAAGAGAATCCGACATTTGTGCTCCTGCTTGGTATGTGTCCTACACTCGGTACGACTTCCTCGGCCATAAATGGTATGGGCATGGGGCTTGCCACTATGTTTGTATTGATCTGTTCCAATGTAGTGATTTCATTGATAAAGAACCTGATTCCGGACATGGTGCGTATTCCGTCATTCATTGTAGTCATTGCATCTTTTGTGACTTTGCTTCAGATGGTAATGCAAGCATATGTACCCGGACTGTACGCTACATTGGGACTTTTTATTCCATTGATTGTTGTGAACTGCATTGTGTTGGGACGTGCAGAAGCATTTGCAGCCAAGAATAATGCACTTTCTTCTATGTTCGACGGAATCGGTATGGGATTGGGCTTTACAATTGCCCTTACATTGCTGGGAGCTGTTCGTGAGTTCCTGGGTACAGGCAAGGTATTCAACTTGTCAATCATTCCGGAAGAATACGGTATGCTTGTCTTTGTGCTTGCTCCGGGTGCGTTTATCGCATTGGGATATCTGATTGCGTTGATTAACAGCCTTAAGAAAGCGAATTAAAATATAAACGATTATGGAATATATATTGATATTTATCTCGGCAATCTTTGTTAATAACATTGTGTTGTCGCAATTTCTGGGAATCTGTCCTTTCTTGGGTGTTTCCAAGAAGGTGGATACTGCATTGGGTATGAGTGCAGCGGTAGCTTTCGTGCTTACCATTGCTACGATCGTAACGTTCCTGATCCAGAAGTTTGTACTCGATGCCTTCGGGTTGCAGTACTTGCAGACTATCACGTTTATCTTGGTTATCGCTGCATTGGTGCAGATGGTAGAAATTATTCTGAAGAAAGTTTCTCCCGCACTTTATCAGGCATTGGGCGTATTCCTTCCCTTGATTACAACGAATTGTTGTATCTTGGGTGTGGCAATTCTTGTTATCCAAAAAGATTATGACCTACTGACGGGTGTTGTATATGCATTCTCTACTGCTATTGGTTTCGGTCTGGCCCTGGTACTTTTCGCCGGACTTCGTGAGCAGATGAGTCTTGTGAAAATTCCCGAAGGAATGAAAGGTACTCCGATTGCTTTAATTACAGCCGGATTGCTGGCTATGGCATTTATGGGATTCTCCGGAGTTGTATAAATCCTGACGACAAACAACTGAAGGATGGAGCGGCGGATAGGCTACCGATGGGGTAGTTCTTCCGCCGCTTTTTCTGTTATTTTGTCTTAATCCCTGTTTGCGTTATGAAATAATATTCGTTTTTTGTGCATTTATCTAAATTAATTTTGTTACATTTGCAAACACTTTACAAGTAAACCGAAAAAACTAACCATTATACACGTTATGAAAGAAAGAATTTTAGTAACAGGCGGAACCGGATATATCGGCTCTCATACTGTGGTAGAGCTGCAAAACAGTGGATACGAAGTAATCATCATTGATAATTTATCTAATTCAAATGCTGATGTCGTAGATAATATCGAAAAGGTATCAGGTATTCGTCCTGTTTTCGAGAAACTGGATTGCTTGGATTTTGACGGTTTAGATGCCGTGTTCAATAAATATAAAGGTATTAAAGCGATTATCCACTTTGCGGCCAGCAAGGCAGTAGGTGAGTCTGTAGAAAAGCCATTGCTTTATTATCGCAACAACCTCGTTTCTTTAATTAACTTGCTTGAATTAATGCCTAAACATGGCATTGAGGGCATTGTTTTCTCTTCTTCATGTACTGTATATGGTGAACCGGATGAATTGCCTGTAACAGAGAATGCTCCGATAAAGAAAGCTACTTCTCCTTATGGAAATACCAAACAGATTAATGAAGAGATTGTTAGAGATACAGTAGCTTCCGGTGCTCCGATTAATGCAATTTTACTGCGTTATTTTAATCCGATTGGTGCTCATCCGACAGCATTGTTAGGAGAACTTCCTAATGGCGTACCTCAAAATCTTATTCCGTATTTAACTCAGACTGCTATCGGGATTCGCGAAAAATTGAGTGTCTTCGGTGATGATTATGATACACCTGACGGTTCATGTATCCGTGACTTTATCAATGTAGTCGACCTTGCTAAAGCACACGTAATTGCTATTGCACGTATTCTTGAAAAGAAACAAAAAGATAAAGTTGAAACTTTCAATATCGGTACAGGACGTGGAGTTTCAGTTCTTGAACTGATCAACGGATTTGAGAAAGCTACCGGCGTAAAACTGAACTATCAGATTGTTGGACGTCGTGCCGGTGATATTGAAAAGGTATGGGCTAACCCTGATTATGCGAACAATGAATTGGGTTGGAAAGCTCAGGAAACTCTGGAAGATACACTGCGTTCTGCTTGGGCATGGCAGTTGAAACTTCGTGAAAGAGGTATCCAATAAATAAGAATATTGTTTTAATTAACATATAAGACATGAACAAATGTTTTTATACATTTGTTTATAGGATGCAAATCGGCCTGAAGCTGTTTATGTGTATGTGAATATCCATAATTAGTACTTATGCCTCCCCGGCATAGACAGGTAAGATTGCATAGTAGTTTTGTCGTGTTTTATTTTGTGTTTGTGTTGTGACAGTACTACGACGTGAGTCGTGGTACTGTTTTTTTATTATAAACTTTATTTTATCTATGAGATTTTATTTTGTCTGACTATTGGATAGAAAAAACTCTCCTCTTTGAAGGAGTTCAAAGAGGAGAGTCGTTATTATTTTACCAATACTACTACCGGGTTTGATTCTTCATTCAAATTCTTCAGGACGCCTAGTTCTTTTTCTATTTTGACTTCCGGATGTTCCTCTAGCCAAGTAAGAATGTCAGCAGCTTGAACCAAAGAGGCACATTCACCTTTTTCATTAAGAAAGCTGGGAGTAAAAGGCATAAAATGGGTCAAGTCATCAACGAAATTATTTTCAGCTAAAGCTATATTAGTCACTTTTGTATTTTTGTCATAAATTCCATTGTACAAGATGTGTTTGTCTGTGTAAAGCCCTCTGATGAACTGGAAATAGAGTAACTTGTCATTCTCGATTGCATAGCTGATCATAATTCGGTCACTGTTATTGTCTGTAAGCGTACGTTCGGAAGCCGGCCAGTAATATTTACCGGTATTGAATATTATGTACTTTTCCAGCTGATTGTGTTTCAATGTGTAGATGGTGTCGGTAAATAATTCTTTGAATCGGATTTCGTCATTACACTTCCACAGTGCCGTATATCCGGGTACACAGATACTTTGTTTTCCGTTGTTATACTGTATTTGAATAATGCCTTCTAACAGTCCGAATCCCTTGCGTACCGAAATGTTGTTGATGTCTCCAACCTGTCCTGTTCCTAATTCGGGAATGATATTCGGGATCGTATCTATGTAATTACCTTTATCAGAGAAATATAATACCGAACTGGGACATCTTTGCCCTAATCCTCCTACATAATGCCCTATAATAATGGAATCAGAGAATACAAACCCATTCATTCCGGGACGGTTTATTTGTATATTGCCCGTTGAAGTTTCCGGCGAAGGGATGGTGATGACTCCTGCGAAATTTCCTTTTTGGTCATATTTTACCAATTGGTTGGGATCGCGATTAAAATACAATAATTGGTTTTTGGAATTCAGATATCCGCAAGTACTGCTATAAGCTTCAGGATCGTCTCCTCTGTGCCCTACAGAACAAATAAACTTTCCGGTTTCTTTGTCAAACAGCAAACACTGTTTGCCGTTATAGACCATAATTTTATCATCCAGAAGTTTGATATTAGGAAAATCTCCGATCAGGCAGGAGTCCGTTGTTTCTAAAGGAATGTATCGGATTGTTTTCCCGAGATCAGATACTTTTAGTTCTGTCAGTTTCTCCATTCCTCCGGCAATATCTATCAGATCGACTTCAGAGGTTTGCTGCGCTCCATTGCAGGAGGCTAACAATAGCATAGCAAAAATGCCGCATGATACAATTTGTCTCTTCATGTTTTTATCATTTAATCAGGTCGTAAAATACCTGTTGTTTGTTATGAAGGACAAATAAACTAAATATTTTAGTGATTAAACTATTTCATGTAGTTAAATAACCAAAATATTTAGTTTGTTATTGTTTTATGATCTATTTCATTAAGATAACGACCGGATTGGATTCTTCATTTATTCCTTTGATGAAAGAGAACTTGCCATCTGGATTTACTTCCGGATGTTCTTCCATCCATTCCAGTATAGTGTTTGCCTGAACGAGATCTACATATTCATTGTCAGTATTACAATTCCGGGGATTTAATGGCATAAAATGATCGATATCGTTTACAAAATTCTGTCCTTTGGCTATTTGAGTTATTTGAGTATCTTTATTATATATACCGGTATACACTTCTCCTCGTTGTCTGAACTGGAAGATGATCAGAGTGGTACTTTCCATCACATAGTCGATCTTGACTCTTTCGTCATTTTCTTTTTGCTGATATCTTTCTTCTGCCGGATAATGATACTTGCCTGTATTGAAAATCAGATAAGGAGATAATTTATTTTCGGATAAAGTATAGATTGTATCCAGATATGCCTCTTTAAATCGTACTTTTCCGTTATGTTTCCATAGTGTTGAAAGCACTCGTGGTGATTCAATGGCGTCATCATTATTAAAGTATGCTGTCATCATACCATGAACTCCTATATTACCGTAAAGCTCCCGTGCTTTTTCACTTTTTAATATGTTTAATCGTACTACATTAGTGGTGACAGGTATAACCGGGAGTAAAGAAGGGATACTATCTATCACATTTCCTTGTTTGTCTAGAAGTAGGAAAGGAGATTTCTTTTCATTTCCTTGTATTGGCAGGAGACTCAATTGATGACTGACAATTAATGAATCTGTGAAAACAAAACAAGCGGGATTTCTTACTCCCAGGTTTGAGGCAACCTTGACGTCACCCAAGTAGTTGCCTTGCAGGTCGTATCGCATAAGAGTACCGTTCCATCCTATGAAATACAGTTCTCCTGTTATATCGTCAATCCAGAAGGTTGCTTCGCTGTATCCTCCCGGGTCATTACCTATATGACCGATAGAACGCAGAAATTTACCACTGTCTTTATCGAAAACCAAACATTGTTTGTTTGTATTTACAATAATGTTATTTTTGAAAACCTGTATATTAGGATTCTCGTTTACTAAACAACTGTCTGTAGTCTCCAATGCCACATAGTTGATCTCTTTGATAAAATCAGATGCTTTAAGTTCCGTCAGGCTCTCTATTTTTCCGGCAATATCTATCTGTCCCGGTGCTTTTGGCTGTTGGGATGGAGATCCGCAAGAGGCTAATAGAAACATGGCACAACTATACGTTATTAAGTAGTTTTTCATGGTATTATATTTTATGATCAGATTATTTCAATTCGGTTTGGAAACAGAATGCTGCTTCAAAATCCATTTTCGTTATTTTTTCTTCGGGAGAGAATAATCCGAAAACAGATGAACCGGAACCCGACATGGCGGCATATATGGCTCCTTTGCTGTACAATTCTTTTTTTATTTCTTCAATGACAGGGTATTGTGGAAAGACGCTTTTCTCAAAGTCATTGAACATGCAGTTTTTCCATTCGCTTACCGGACGTCTTATAATTTCTTTCAATGAATGATCCGGGTAGTGAGGTTGTATTTGTGAAAAGGCGTCTCGGGTCGAGACAAAGACATCCGGTTTTACAAGTACCAACTGATATCCTTTCAATGATAAATCGACTGGGGAAAAAATGTTGCCGATACCCTCTGCAAAGGTTGGTTTGTTTTTAATAAAAAAAGCGCAGTCAGCTCCTAATATGGCAGCATACTCTTCCAATTTTTCATCTGCCAGATGTAAATTGAATTTTTCGTTCAACAATTTTAGCATGAAAGCAGCATCTGCCGAGCCACCTCCCAAACCGGCACCCGAAGGAATATGTTTATATAGATAAATGTCTACCGGAGGTAATTGAAATTCCTGTTCCAGCAGCAGGTATGCCTTTACTACCAGGTTGGTTTCCGGCTCCCCGCTGATTTCCAGGCCGGATTGGTGCAGGACAAATTTTTGTTTCGAGTCATTTAATATTGTGATTTCAAGGGCATCCTCCAGAGGTATGGGATAAAATACAGTTTCCAGATTGTGGTATCCGTCCGGACGTTTCTCGGTAATGTTCAGTCCCAGATTTATTTTGGCATTCGGAAATGTAATCATGTCTTTGGGCTATTAGTGATTCGTGATTAATGATTAATGCTGTCTAATGGACGCAAAGTTAAATAAATAATTCAGATTTGATAATGGAAAATTGATAATAGAGAATTATCTTTGCCTACATTTTGTGGATGTGCGCAGCCATCCACTATTCATTTTCTATATTTCAATAAAATACAGATGGCCGAACAAAGAAGAAATACCCGCAGTACTGCCAAGTCTAAGGTGCAACCCGTAAATGATTACGGGCGCATCCAACCGCAAGCGCCGGAACTGGAAGAAGCCGTGCTCGGGGCCTTGATGATTGAAAAAGATGCCTATTCGCTGGTGAGTGAGATTCTCCGTCCGGAATCGTTTTACGAACATAGGCATCAATTGATTTATGCAGCTATTACCGATCTTGCCGTTAATCAAAAACCGGTAGATATTCTTACTGTGAAGGAGCAGCTCAGTAAGCGTGGCGAGCTGGAAGAAGTCGGAGGACCGTTTTATATTACTCAATTGAGCAGTAAAGTGGCATCTTCCGCCCATATTGAATATCATGCCCGTATTATTGCACAAAAATATTTGGCAAGAGAGCTCATTACTTTTACAAGTAACATACAGAGTAAGGCTTTTGACGAAACTCTCGATGTGGACGATCTTATGCAAGAGGCCGAAGGGAAACTCTTTGAGATTTCACAGCGGAACATGAAGAAGGACTATACGCAGATCAATCCGATTATTGCCGAGGCTTATGAACAGATTCAGAAAGCCGCCGCACGTACCGATGGTCTGAGCGGATTGGAGAGTGGATATACCAAACTGGATAAGATGACTTCCGGATGGCAGAAATCCGACTTGATAATTATTGCTGCCCGTCCGGCCATGGGTAAAACGGCTTTTGTACTTTCAATGGCTAAGAATATTGCCGTGAATTTCAGGAATCCGGTAGCCTTGTTTTCTCTTGAAATGAGTAACGTTCAGTTGGTCAATCGTCTGATCTCGAACGTTTGTGAAATTCCGAGTGAAAAAATCAAGAGCGGACAATTGGCAGCTTATGAATGGCAACAGCTCGATTATAAATTGAAGGATTTGCTGGATGCACCGCTTTATGTTGATGATACTCCCTCTCTGTCCGTATTTGAGCTTCGAACCAAGGCACGTCGATTGGTTCGTGAGCATGGAGTAAGAATTATCATCATTGACTACTTGCAGTTGATGAACGCCAGCGGTATGGCATTTGGCAGCCGTCAGGAAGAGGTTAGTACCATTTCACGTTCGCTGAAGGGGCTTGCCAAAGAGTTGAATATTCCGATTATAGCTCTGTCTCAGTTGAATCGTGGTGTCGAGAGTCGTGAAGGGCTTGAAGGAAAACGTCCTCAGTTGAGTGACCTTCGTGAATCCGGTGCAATCGAGCAGGATGCCGATATGGTGTGTTTCATTCACCGCCCCGAATATTACAAGATATTTCAGGATGATAAAGGAAACGATCTCCGTGGAATGGCCGAAATTATTATCGCTAAGCATCGTAATGGTGCGGTTGGCGATGTTCTGCTACGATTTAAAGGTGAGTATACCCGTTTCCAGAATCCGGATGACGATATGGTAATTCCGTTGCCTGATGCCGGGGCCATGCTTGGATCACGAATGAATAATACCGGAACAGTACCTCCGCCTCCTGCTGAATTTGCCCCTCAGAATAGTAATCCGTTCGGAGGTGGAAATGACGGACCTCTGCCTTTTTAAAAGAGATATTTATTTAATTTTATAATACCATGAAAAGATATTGCCAAACACTCGAATTATATAATGATTCGGAATTGATTCGTGCTTATGTCGCAGAACATCAGCATGTGTGGCCAGAAATTAAAGCCGGTATCCGTGAAGTCGGGATACTCGATATGCAGATTTATATCCACGAACATACACTCTTTATGATTGTCGATACGGTAGATGAATTCGATTGGATAAAAGATAACGAGCGCTTGGCTAAACTTCCCCGGCAGGCAGAATGGGAGGCTTATATGTCTCGCTTTCAGCGTTCATTGCCCGGACAAGCGTCACATGAGAAGTGGAAAATGATGGAACGTATATTTAAACTCTGACAATATGCAAAAACTACTATCTTTACCGCCCAATCTGGTTCAGTCTTTTCATGAACTGGAGAGGGTGAACCGTACCGATTGGTTTTGTACTTCCGACCCGGTAGGTAAGAAACTTGGTTCCGGTGGTGGAACATCCTGGTTGCTTGAAGAATGTTATAATGAATATTCAGATGGTGCTACTTTTGGAGAGTGGCTTGAAAAAGAAAAAAGAATTCTTCTTCATGCGGGTGGGCAAAGCCGTCGTTTACCCGGCTATGCACCTTCTGGAAAGATTCTCACTCCGGTTCCTGTGTTCCGGTGGGAGAGAGGGCAACATCTGGGACAAAATCTGCTTTCTCTGCAACTTCCCCTATATGAAAAAATCATGTCTTTGGCTCCGGATAAACTCCATACACTGATTGCGAGTGGTGATGTCTATATTCGTTCGGAGAAACCTTTGCAGAGTATTCCCGAAGCGGATGTGGTTTGTTATGGACTGTGGGTAGATCCGTCTCTGGCTACCCATCATGGCGTGTTTGCTTCCGATCGCAAACATCCCGAACAACTCGACTTTATGCTTCAGAAGCCTTCGTTGGCAGAATTGGAATCTTTATCGAAGACCCATTTGTTCCTGATGGACATCGGTATATGGCTTTTGAGTGACCGTGCCGTAGAAATCTTGATGAAACGTTCTCATAAAGAAAGCTCTGAAGAACTAAAGTATTATGATCTTTATTCCGATTTTGGATTAGCTTTGGGAACTCATCCCCGTATTGAAGACGAAGAGGTCAATACGCTATCCGTTGCTATTCTGCCTTTGCCGGGAGGAGAGTTCTATCATTACGGGACCAGTAAAGAACTGATTTCTTCAACTCTTTCCGTACAGAATAAGGTTTACGATCAGCGTCGTATCATGCACCGTAAAGTAAAGCCCAATCCGGCTATGTTTGTCCAAAATGCTGTCGTGCGGATACCTCTTTGTGCCGAGAATGCTGATTTATGGATCGAGAACAGTCATATCGGACCAAAGTGGAAGATTGCTTCACGACATATTATTACCGGGGTTCCGGAAAATGACTGGTCATTGGCTGTGCCTGCCGGAGTGTGTGTAGATGTGGTTCCGATGGGTGATAAGGGCTTTGTTGCCCGTCCATACGGTCTGGACGATGTTTTCAAAGGAGATTTGAGAGATTCCAAAACAACCCTGACGGGTATTCCTTTTGGTGAATGGATGTCCAAACGCGGTTTGTCATATACAGATTTGAAAGGACGTACGGACGATTTACAGGCAGTTTCCGTATTCCCTATGGTTAATTCTGTAGAAGAGTTGGGATTGGTGTTGAGGTGGATGTTGTCCGAACCCGAACTGGAGGAAGGAAAGAATATCTGGTTACGTTCCGAACATTTTTCTGCGGACGAAATTTCGGCAGGTGCCAATCTGAAGCGTTTGTATGCACAACGTGAAGAGTTCAGAAAAGGAAACTGGAAAGCATTGGCCGTTAATCATGAAAAAAGTGTTTTTTATCAACTTGATTTGGCCGATGCAGCTGAAGATTTTGTACGTCTTGGTTTGGATATGCCTGAATTATTGCCTGAGGATGCTCTGCAGATGTCACGCATCCATAACCGGATGTTGCGTGCGCGTATTTTGAAATTAGACGGGAAAGATTATCGTCCGGAAGAACAGGCTGCTTTTGATTTGCTTCGTGACGGCTTGCTGGACGGGATCAGTAATCGTAAGAGTACCCCAAAATTGGATGTATATTCCGATCAGATTGTTTGGGGACGTAGCCCCGTGCGCATCGATATGGCAGGTGGATGGACCGATACTCCTCCTTATTCACTTTATTCGGGAGGAAATGTGGTGAATCTGGCCATTGAGTTGAACGGACAACCTCCCTTACAGGTCTATGTGAAGCCGTGCAAAGACTTCCATATCGTCCTGCGTTCTATCGATATGGGTGCTATGGAAATAGTATCTACGTTTGATGAATTGCAAGATTATAAGAAGATCGGTTCACCTTTCTCTATTCCGAAAGCCGCTCTGTCATTGGCAGGCTTTGCACCTGCGTTTTCTGCTGTATCTTATGCTTCATTAGAGGAACAGCTTAAAGATTTCGGTGCAGGTATTGAAGTGACTTTATTGGCTGCTATTCCTGCCGGTTCCGGTTTGGGCACCAGTTCCATTCTGGCTTCTACCGTACTTGGTGCCATTAACGATTTCTGTGGTTTAGCCTGGGATAAAAATGAGATTTGTCAACGTACTCTTGTCCTTGAACAATTGCTGACTACCGGCGGTGGATGGCAGGATCAGTATGGAGGTGTGTTGCAGGGTGTGAAGCTTCTTCAGACCGAGGCCGGCTTTGCTCAAAGTCCATTGGTGCGTTGGCTACCCGATCATTTATTTACGCATCCTGAATACAAAGACTGTCACTTGCTTTATTATACCGGTATAACTCGTACGGCAAAAGGGATCTTGGCAGAAATAGTCAGTTCCATGTTCCTCAATTCATCGTTGCATCTCAATTTACTCTCGGAAATGAAGGCGCATGCATTGGATATGAATGAAGCTATACAGCGTGGAAGTTTTGTTGAGTTTGGCCGTTTGGTAGGAAAAACCTGGGAACAAAACAAAGCATTGGATAGCGGAACAAATCCTCCGGCTGTGGAGGCAATTATCGATCTGATAAAAGATTATACCTTGGGATATAAATTGCCGGGAGCCGGTGGTGGCGGGTACTTATATATGGTAGCGAAAGATCCGCAAGCTGCTGTTCGTATTCGTAAGATACTGACAGAAAACGCTCCGAATCCGCGGGCACGTTTTGTTGAAATGACGTTATCTGATAAGGGATTCCAAGTATCACGATCATAAAAATAGTATTGGTTGACGAGAGGTAAGGGTTTTATCTCTCGTCGACTTCTTTTTCCATTCCTCATTAAGTTTGCCTCTTCTGTTATTCTGATAGTAAAATAGAGATCCTGATATCTTTAAGTCTGCTTTTTTCTTGTTTTAAAAACCTTGTTGTCTTGAGAAAGTGATGAAATAGCAAATGATGGAGCAGTAACTTGCCTTTAATTCGTTTCTTCGTACGTGTACTCTTCATACGAAGTTAACTTCGTCTTTGCAAAACATTAACTTCTTGTGAAGAAGAAGTTAGTTATAAGAAAATACGAAGTTAACTTCGTATAGTTACGAAATTCATTTTCATTGAAAATCCTCCTACTTTTTGCCTGGCGGTTTCATTTATTGAACAAGAACTATAGAATTCTTTTCTGTAGCATAGGTCAATATGAATCATTCCTGAATGTTATTTTGGAGGTATAGGATGCCTTTTCCGTTGCTTACTGATTGAAATTAGTGCATGTTTATCGATCTTTTGACTGGTGATTTGATTTATTGGGTGGAGATATGATATTGGTGAAAATAGAATCCCGGTGTTTTTTATAACAACTTAGTCAGTGGTCCGTAAATAAGGGATTCCTGAGGCTACTCAAAATACAATGTGACAGAATGCTTTTGGGAGTATATAGTTTCTAAACCTTTATAGATAGAATAATGAAGAGTTTATCTTATTGTGTAATTTATTTATAATCAGTATGTTGTGTGGCAAATGTGAAAAGGATAAAAAGGGTGATTTCTTTTGTAATTAACTGATAATCAGCAGTGAATGTGTTTCAAAAGACGTTCGTTTAATAGCACAAAGGTATAAACTAAATTTTGATGTGCAAAATATTTTTAGATGAAAAACTAAATAGACTTCTTTATGTACTGATTATCAGATAATAATCTGGTAATAAAAACAGCTTTTTACTTATTTTGTATGTGGGCTTTTATCTCCATAATTGATGTTTCAAAAGACGAACGTTTTTTGAAACATCAATTGATCGAATCCGTTCGTTTCCACCTAAAATAAGTCATAAAAAATCTTGCAGTTTGGCTGAGAAAAAGAGTCTCACCCAACTGCGAAGCATACCCGGACTTAAGTAAATCACTTAGGAATATTCCTTCTAAATGTCTCAACAACAAGAATATTGGTTCGCTGCCCGTACCCGTAAGGATCAGGAGCTTACTACTCGTGACGCATTAGAGAAAATAGGTGTCGAGTATTTTTTGCCGACCCAATTTGTCATTCGTCAATTGAAATATCGCCGGCGTCGTGTAGAAGTTCCTGTCATTCGTAATCTTATTTTTGTACATGCTACCAAAGAGTTTGCTTGTGCTATTGCCAATGAATACGGGGTGCGTCTTTTCTATATGCGTGATTTTGACACTAAGAGTATGCTTATTGTTCCCGATAAGCAGATGAAAGATTTTATGTTTGTCATGAATCTCGATCCTGCTGCTGTTATCCTCAACGATGATTGTTTCGCAGTTGGCACCAAAGTACAAGTCATCAAGGGAGATTTTTGTGGAGTTGAAGGTGAACTGGCCAGTCTTTCTAATCGTACTTATGTCACTATCCGAATTCGTGGCGTTTTATCTGCCAGTGTCAAGGTTCCTAAAAGCTACCTTCGCATTCTCGCACCGTAATCAGTAATATTTTATCATATAAAATGAATACTCTTATGACCCAGATTCATGAGCTGCAACATGTGGCTCACGAATTATTGTATTTGGGTGCTGACGGTTCTCCTATCTATACCGACAGTTTCCGTCAATTAAACACTGAAGTGCTTCAAAAATCTGATGCTTTGTTTGCTTTGAAAGGAGAAAATCCGGAAGAAGAAGCACGACTTTGCCTGGCTCTCTTGATGGGCTACAATGCAACAATCTATGATTATGGCGACAAGGAGTCTAAGAAACAGGTTATTCTAGATCGTTCCTTGCTTGTGTTAGAGTCTCTCCCGTCTTCTTTGCTCAAGTGTCAGCTTTTGACATATTGTTATGGAGAAGTTTTTGAAGAAGAGTTGGCAAAGGAAGCTCATGCAATTATAGATTACTGGGATAATAAAACTTTATCGATAGATGAACAGGAGACTGTAGATATGCTGAAGATGATAGAGGAAAATCAGTATCCGAATAGTTATATTGATTAATATTTGAACTGTAATCTATTATCATGAAAGGCATTGTTTTGGCCGGTGGTTCGGGCACTCGCTTATATCCGATCACCAAAGGAGTCAGCAAGCAGTTGCTTCCGATATTTGATAAGCCGATGATCTATTATCCTATCTCTGTACTCATGTTGGCGGGGATTCGTGAAATATTGATTATTTCCACTCCATACGATTTACCCGGCTTTCAACGTTTGCTGGGTGATGGTTCTGACTTTGGAGTACGTTTTGAGTACGCCGAGCAACCTTCTCCTGACGGCTTAGCACAGGCATTTATTATAGGAGAGGAATTTATAGGTGATGATTCTGTATGTTTAGTCTTGGGTGATAATATTTTTTATGGGCAGGGTTTTACCCGTATGTTGCGTGAAGCAGCTCATACAGCCGAATCAGAGAACAAAGCAACTGTTTTTGGCTATTGGGTAAACGATCCCGAACGTTATGGTGTAGCTGAGTTTGACAAGACTGGGAATGTTCTCAGTATCGAAGAGAAACCTGCTGTTCCTAAGTCCAATTATGCCGTTGTGGGTCTTTATTTCTATCCTAACAAAGTGGTGGAAGTTGCTAAGAACATTCAACCTTCCCCTCGTGGAGAATTGGAAATCACGACGGTCAATCAACGGTTTCTGTCCAATCGGGAACTGAAAGTCCAGCTTTTAGGGCGTGGTTTCGCCTGGTTGGATACAGGTACTCATGATTCTTTGTCCGAAGCAAGTACCTTTATTGAGGTTATTGAAAAACGTCAGGGATTGAAAGTGGCCTGCTTGGAAAGCATAGCCTTGAGACAAGGCTGGATTTCTCCTGAAGAGATGAAAGCATTAGCAGGTCCGATGCTGAAGAATCAATATGGGCAATATCTATTGAAAGTTGTCGATGAATTATCCATAAAGTAAAATTTTTATTCCAATGAATATAATAAAAACATCAATCGAAGGTCTTGTTATCCTTGAGCCCCGTCTGTTTCAGGATGACCGTGGCTACTTTTTCGAATCCTTCAATCAGAGGGAGTTCGAATCAAATGTATGTCAAACGACTTTTGTCCAGGACAATGAATCCAAATCGAGCTACGGTGTCATTCGCGGGCTCCATTTTCAGAAATCTCCTTTTGCCCAAAGCAAACTGGTACGGGTAATCAAGGGTGTAGTTCTTGATGTGGCTGTCGATATCCGGAAAGGTTCTCCCACATTTGGAAAACATGTTTCGGTTGAATTGACAGAAGACAATCATCGTCAGTTTTTTATTCCGCGTGGCTTCGCACATGGTTTTAGTGTGCTGAGCGAAGAGGTCATCTTCCAATACAAGTGTGATAATTTCTATCATCCGGAAGCTGAAGGGGCGATTGCCTGGAATGATCCGGATTTGAATATCGACTGGAAAATACCACAAGACCGGGTTATATTGAGTGGTAAAGACTACACACATCCTCTGTTACATAACATAGAATTACAGTTTGATATAAACAATACATTATATGAGTAAGAAAGAAACACTCAAGCAACAAATTCTCGATTTAACCCGGGAATACTACAAAGAGGTTCACGGGTCCTCCCGCTCCTTCGAACCCGGTAAGAGTTTTGTCAACTATGGCGGCCGTTATTTTGATGACCGCGAACTGGTGAACCTGGTTGACTCATCCCTTGATTTCTGGCTGACTGCCGGTCCGTGGGCCCGGAAGTTTGAAATCCGTTTTGCCGAATGGTTGGGTGTTAAATATTGCTCCCTGACCAATTCGGGCTCTTCGGCCAACCTTCTTGCCTTTATGGCCCTGACCTCGCCGCAGTTGGGTGAGCGCAGAATCAGGCGGGGTGATGAAGTGATCACGGTAGCCTGCGGCTTTCCCACAACCGTGACCCCCTGCATCCAGTATGGTGCGGTCCCTGTTTTTGTGGATGTTACCATCCCCGAGTATAATATCGACGTGACTCAACTGGAAGCCGCATTATCTCCCAAAACTAAAGCGGTAATGATTGCCCACTCTTTGGGTAACCCGTTTGATTTGCAGGCTGTCAAAGATTTCTGTGATAAACATAACCTCTGGTTGGTAGAGGATAATTGCGATGCCCTTGGCTCTACTTATACAATCGACGGTGTAGAAAAGAAAACAGGTACGATCGGCCATATCGGCACAAGTAGCTTTTATCCTCCACACCACATGACGATGGGAGAGGGCGGTGCTGTCTATACCGATGATCCTCTGCTGCACAAACTGGTCAACTCTTTCCGTGACTGGGGCCGTGACTGCTGGTGCATCGGGGGTGTTGACAACACGTGCAAATACCGTTTCAGCAAACAGTTCGGCGACCTCCCGGTAGGTTACGACCATAAATATGTCTATTCCCATTTCGGGTATAACCTGAAAGTGACCGATATGCAGGCCGCCATCGGCTGTGCCCAGCTTGAGAAGCTGGACTCCATTGTCGAAGCCCGGCGGTCGAACTTCGCCTACCTGAAAGAAGGCCTTGCGGGTACATCTGGCCTTATCCTTCCCGAAGCGCAGAAGAACTCCGACCCGAGCTGGTTCGGCTTCCTTATTTCGGTGAAGGAAGATGCGGGCTTCACCCGTAACGACCTTTCCCAACACCTGGAGAGCAGGAAGATCCAGACACGCAACCTGTTTGCGGGCAACCTACTGAAGCATCCCGCCTTTGATGAAATGCGTTCCACGGGTGAGGGATACCGCGTAATCGGCAATTTGGAAGGTACTGATTACGTTATGAATCATACCCTCTGGATCGGTGTCTATCCGGGCATGACCCGTGCCATGCTCGACCACATGATCGGTACGATCCGTGACTTTGTCTCTTCCCGTAAGTAATTTCCGGTTATTAACCTTCAATAATCTGTCAAGCATAATGAAAGCCGTCATTTTAGCCGGTGGCTTCGGCACCCGCCTGAGCGAAGCCACTAACCTGATCCCCAAACCTATGGTGGAGATCGGTGGTAAACCCATCCTCTGGCATATCATGAAAACCTATAGCCATTACGGCATCAACGATTTCGTGATCTGCTGCGGTTATAAACAATATATCATCAAGGAGTATTTCGCCAACTATTTCCGTCATAACAGCGATATGACCGTGGACCTTTCCAACAATACGACCACCATTCTGGACAACCATTCCGAGAACTGGAAAGTCACGATGGTCGATACCGGGCTGAACACCCAAACGGGCGGGCGTATCCGGCGTGTACAGAAATATCTCGGGAACGAACGTTTCCTGCTGACCTATGGTGACGGTGTCACCGACCTGAACATCGGTGATACCCTGAAGGCTCACGAGTCTTCGGGCTGCCTCCTTTCCCTTACGGCCTACAAACCCGGTGGTAAGTTCGGCGCCCTGCAGCTCGATCTCGATACGGACAAGGTCCTCTCTTTCCAGGAGAAGCCCGACGGGGACCGTAACTGGATCAATGCGGGCTATTTTGTGTGTGAACCCGAAGTGTTCGATTATATCCCTGAGGGTGACTCCACCATCTTTGAGCGGCATCCCCTCGAGTCTATAGCCAAGGCGGGCCGGATGCACGCTTTCCGCCATACGGGTTTCTGGAAACCGATGGATACTCTGAGAGACAATACAGAATTGAATGAAATGTGGGATCAGGGAGTCGCTCCCTGGAAAGTGTGGTAAGCCGTATGGGAATTGATATATTTGATAATTTTTATCGGGGCAAACGTGTCCTTGTCACCGGTCATACGGGTTTTAAAGGTAGCTGGCTCTCCATCTGGTTGCATGAATTGGGGGCCGAGGTGATTGGTGTGGCTCAAGACCCTTTTACGGCTCGAGACAATTTCGTACTTTCCGGTATCGGCGAGAAAATTAAGGCCGACCTTCGTGCCGATATCCGCGATGGTGAGCGTATAAAGGCTATCTTTCAGGAATATCAACCTGAGATTGTTTTTCATCTTGCTGCCCAACCTCTGGTTCGCTTGAGTTATGACATCCCTGTTGAAACCTACGAAACCAATGTAATGGGAACAATCCATGTTCTTGAGGCAGTCCGTTCTACGGATAGCGTGAAGGTAGGTGTGATGATTACCACAGATAAATGTTACGAGAATAAAGAGCAAATCTGGGGCTATCGTGAAAACGAGCCTATGGGCGGTTATGACCCTTATTCCAGTAGTAAGGGAGCCGCTGAGATTGCTATTGCTTCATGGCGTCGTTCTTTCTTCAACCCCGAGCAATACGATAAACACGGAAAATCCATCGCCAGTGTAAGAGCTGGTAACGTTATCGGTGGTGGAGACTGGGCTTTAGACCGTATCATTCCGGACTGCATCAAGGCTTTGGAATCTGGAGCGGCTATCGATATCCGAAGTCCGAAAGCTATCCGTCCCTGGCAGCATGTACTTGAACCGTTGAGCGGTTATATGCTGCTTGCGCAGAAGATGTGGGACGCCCCTACGGACTATTGTGAGGGCTGGAACTTCGGTCCCCGTTCCGAGTCCATCTCGACAGTTTGGGATGTGGCCACCCGGGTTGTGTCCGAGTATGGGCGGGGTGAACTGCGTGACCTTTCTACTCCGGATGCATTGCATGAAGCCCGGCTTTTGATGTTGGATATCTTCAAGGCTCGGTTCTGTCTGGGCTGGGAGCCTAGGATGAATATCGGGCAGACGGTCGGATTGACGGTGGACTGGTATAAGAGATACCGGGAAGAAGAGGTATATGATGTTTGTGTTGACCAGATAAAAGATTATTTATTGAAATGAAGATATTATTGACGGGGGCGACTGGTTTTTTAGGATCGCATATTGCAGAAGCCTTGCTGGCAAACGATGTTAACCTGATGATAACTAAACGGTCAATGTCTTCGTTGAACAATTGTATCTCTTTCATTGATCATGTACAAGTCATAAACTCGGATAACCCTATCTGGATATCCCAAGCTTGCTCTTTTAGCCCTGATATTATTATTCATTCAGCCTGGACGGGGGTCCTGTCTGGCAATAGATACGATTGGCCGGTCCAACTGTCTAATATTGACTTTATGAATTCTTTGCTTTATATAGCAGAGAAAAGTAACGTTTCTAAATTTATAGCTTTGGGTAGTCAGGCCGAATATGGGGATTTTGATGGGATAGTCTCTGAAAATGCCGGCTTGTTTCCTGTCAATAGCTATGGATACGTGAAGTCCATGGTTTCCCGGATGGTTGGTTCTTTCTGTGATTTACGTGGGATTGATTGGTACTGGTTAAGAGTTTTTTCCGTATACGGAGAGCGGGAGTCAAACCAATGGCTGATCCCCGGTCTTTTGACTAATATGCTTGACAATATGGCTGGTATGGATCTGACTTTAGGGCAACAACGCTACGCTTATTTATATGTGAAGGACTTTGCCAATGCCGTAATGAAAGTATGTTCAGGGAAAGCTCCCTGCGGTGTCTATAATTTATCATCTTCTACTGCGATCGAATTAAGAGTACTTCTTGAACATTTGAGAGATAGATTAAATCCGGCTTTTGAGTTGCGTTTTGGTGCGTTGCCCTATCGTGCCGGTCAACCAATGTTGGTGCAAGGTGATGTGTCGAAATTTGTAAAGTCGTTTGGGCACTTTGAGAATACACCGTTAAATGCCGGTTTGGAGTATACTATCACTTATTATAAAAAACAACATGAAAGTATCTGACTATATAATATCGTATATCGAGTCCCGGGGAGTACATGTCATATTCGGATATATAGGTGGAATGATCACCCATCTGGTCGATTCTGTTTCTCAGAATCCGAATATGCAATTTATTCAAACTTACCACGAACAGACCGCTGCTATCGCTGCAGAAGGCTTTGCGAAAGAATCCGGACTTTTTGGAGTTGCTATTTCGACCAGTGGTCCTGGAGCTACTAATATGATGACGGGTATTGCTGACGCATATTTTGACTCTATTCCGGTTCTTTATATAACGGGTCAGGTGAATACATATGAATACAAATATGATAAGCCTGTCCGTCAGCAAGGTTTTCAGGAGACGGATATTGTAAGTATGGTTAAGTCCGTCACTAAATATGCCAAATTGATAGATAAGGCTGAAGATATTAAATATGAACTGGATAAAGCCTTATATATTGCTTTGTCGGGTAGAAAAGGGCCTGTACTGCTGGATCTGCCAATGGATATCCAACGGGAGGAAATTAATCCGGAAACATTGATCGGATATTCCGGTGAGAGTATTTTAAATAATCCTTTGATAGCCTGGGAGGAAATCAGGTTATTAATGGAGTCGTCCCATCGTCCCATGTTGCTTTTAGGGGCAGGATGTTGCAATTCGGATATGGTTTTGCTGAATGATTTCATAAGACGGCACCATTTCCCGGTTATTACTTCTTTAATGGGTAGAGGGGCTATTGATGAAACATACGATAATTACATTGGGATGATAGGCAGTTATGGTAACCGTTGTGCTAACATGGGAGTTGCCAATGCCGATTTGTTGATTGCATTAGGAACCAGATTGGATACTCGACAGACCGGTGCCCGGTTGGATCAATTTTTATCAAATGGGCACATCATTCATGTTGATATTGATGACAACGAACTGGAATATCATCGTTTATTGAATCGTAAAAAAGTGAATTGTACCATTGATTGCTTTCTACAGAAGGAAAAAGAAATGCCGATTTCTTTAGGGGACATTTCAGAGTGGAATTTTTTCCTGCATGGGCTCAAGCAACGATATGGTCAGGATGCAGAAATAGAGCGTTTTGTTGAAAACAAATCTCCATATCGCTTCATGCAGTATTTTGATTCTTTGACTCAAACCGACGATGTTATATGTGCGGATATAGGTCAGAATCAAATGTGGGCGGCTCAAACCTTACGGTTAAAATCCGGGCAAAAATTTGTAACAAGTGGCGGACTTGCCCCAATGGGCTTTTCATTACCGGTAGCCATCGGGTGTTCGTTTGCCAATCCAAATAAAAAAGTTTTTTCTATAAATGGTGATGGAGGTTTTCATATGGCTATCCAGTCTTTGATGCTTATTTCTCAATATAATCTTCCTATTAAGGTAATAATATTGAATAATGCTTCTTTAGGTATGATTACTCAATTTCAACATTTGTATTTTGATGATCGAATGTGTGGAACTACTTTGAATGGAGGCTACAGAGTGCCGGATATTAAATCTCTCTCTACGGCTTATGGCTTACCTTATTTTAGATTGACTGTTGATCGGTTGGATGATCCTGATTTGCGGGAAGAGATGCAGGCAGCCCACAACTGTATTATTGAATGTGTGGTAGAAGGCTTGACTAGTGTTTCTCCGAAATTGGAATATGATAAGCCTATTTCCAAGCCTTTACCTTTATTGCCAGAAGAAGAATATAAGGAGAATATGCTATTAGAGGCTTGATGAATGTTTTTAGCTTTTGTTCCTTTACTCTTTATGAGGTGAGGCTTAATTACATTTATAGGATTCGCTTATGTCTATTAATTGATTATAAAATGATTTCAAAGAGTGTTTTTTAAAAATATATATAATTTTTTGCAATTAGATGCTGCTGTCATTTACTCTTCATTAAGTAAGATCCTCAGTGGCTTTGGAGGCTTTCTAACGGTTTATTTAATCGCAAAAAAATTAACATTAGTAGAACAAGGATACTATTATACTTTTATCAGTGTATTGTATATACAGGTATTTTTTGAATTGGGGCTTAACTCTATTATCACTCAGTTTGTTGCTCACGAGAAAGCACATTTAGATTGGAAAGGAAAGGATGATTTAGTAGGAAAAGAGTTTCATCTCTCTCGTTTAGCTTCTGTATTACGATTATGCGTTAAATATTATTCCTATTTGGCTATAGGATTACTGATTGTTTTGTTTATAGGTGGCTATGTCTTTTTTTCAATAAATAGTAATATTGGGGTTAGTTGGAAAATTCCTTGGTTACTGCTTTGTGTTTCAACATCTTTATCGTTCTTCTTAAATCCTTTCTTATCCTTCTTAGAAGGATTAAATTTAATGAAAGAGGTTTGTTTTATCCGTTTTATTCAGCAAACTGTAAGTTTGCTGATATTATGGGTGGGACTGATAGGAGGTATGAAGCTATATGTTGGAGGATGTTCGAGTTTAGCTGGTGGTGTGGCTATTCTTATTTTTGTTTCTTACAGATACAGAATTTTGTTTTTGAATATATATGGGAAAGTAACTATTCATTTTATTAATTACAAGAAAGAGATATTTCCATTTCAATGGAAGGTAGCTGTGGGATGGCTTAGCAGTTCTTTGGTTTTTCAGTTTTTCAATCCGATTCTGTTTGCCACAATAGGTAGTGCTGCTGCTGGGCAACTTGGAATGACATTAAGTGTGATAAACGGGGTCTCATCTGTTTCAATGAACTGGATATACACTAAAGTACCCAATTTGTCTAAATTGGTGTCATTACGAGATTTTAAAGAATTGGATAAATCATTTTCTAAGATACTAGCTGTATTGGTGCTTTTGAGTTGTATGGGATTTATCATTGTAGCTTTATGTCTTATTCAGTTTAATATACTGCATATTGCGTCTAAGTTGCTTCCGATGTCGTTGTTCCTAATAATGTCATTATCCTCTGTATTCACACAGATTACATCCTGTTGGGCTATTTACTTTAGATGCTTTAAGAAAGAACCTTTCTTAAGGGTATCTTTAATTAATCTAGCTGTTGTTTTTTTAATAGTCTTTCCGTGTACTCTTTATTATAGATTAAGTGGATTGGTGTTGTCTTATTCTCTAGCTGCTTTGGTGGGTTTAATATTGGGTTGGCTATTGTATAATAATAGAGCTGAATTTCAAAAAAAATACGTATTATATGAGTAATCAAAGAGAAGCTGGAATAACAGCTTTTTTACCTGTATATAATGAAGAAAAACGCCTTAAAAATGTATTGGAGTGTTTTCAGTGGTGTGATGAAATCTTGTTATTAGATAAAGGAAGTGTTGACGATACGGTAAAAATAGCAAAACAATACCCTAATGTGACGGTTTTAACAAAAGAGCATACCGAAAAATATGATTCCAATGAAATTGAATATTTTATTAAAAATTGTACAACAGAGTGGTGTATGATTGTTACAGCAAGTGATTTGATTCATCCCAAATTGGCGCGGAACATGAAAGAACTTATAAATAACTGTAATTTCGAATATGATATTGTCTCTGTACCGTATAAACCATATTTTCTAGGTTGTTGTGAGAAGTATTCTCCTTGGTATACAGAGCACATGAATAAGATTTTTCGGGTAAGTGTATTGAATCTTAATCTCAACTCTGTACATGCTGTTTTAACTCCTACATCTTCCCGCTTGTATCAGATTCCTTTCACTGATCCTAAAGTTGCTTATTATCATTTGACTCATCAAAGTGCTGAGAGTATTATAGAAAGAAATGTAAGATATTGGAAAGGAGAGGCTTCTTCTTCGGAACCCTTATCCCTAATAAATAAAATCATAATAAGGACTGTGCTTCGTTTTGTTTTTTTGCGAGGTGGGTTGTTCAAAGGACGGCAAGCTTTAGCCTTATTTTATTCTTTCTTAAGCTATTATATGATGACTTATGTATGTAAATGGGAATACCAGAATGGAGAAGTAGAAAGTATATACACTGCTTTGCAAAAGGAGATTGTTGATCTTTGGAGTAAACCTAAATAAGATGAAAGTATATATTAAAAATATTTCTAGAAAAAAAGGGGAGTTCCAGTTCTATATGCATCAGTTTGTAGAAGCTTGCATCAGACAAAACATACCATTTGTGAATGAATTGCATGTGTGTGTGCGGTTGAAACTGAGTGCTGTGATGATCAAACTGGGACATTGGATAAATTTTTTCTTTTGTCGGTGTAATAATAAAGCGATTATTGTCTCTACTTGGGGTGGTGGATTAATGTATACGTCATTTCCGTATAGTCTATTGTATGAAATAATTCCAGTATTTTGGGATAGTTGGCCTTTTAATTGGGAAGAGCAGATTTATTCGTTAAGAAGATTAAATTGTAGAACATGTTTTGTGACTTCTAGCCAAGTTGCACAAAGGATAAAAGAAACACTACCAAACATAAATGTCCATTGGCTTCCTGAAGGTATAGATATATTGGATTATGTGCCTGGTCAGGATTTGACAGAACGAAGCATTGAGATTTATGAGCTTGGAAGACAAAAGGCTGATTATCACAAGATTTTGTGTGATTTGAAATCAGAAGGTATCTTTTCGAGTTTTCTTTGTAATGAATACGATATAAATGGAATGACTACTAAACTAGCATTTCCTACTGCAAAAGCTTTGTTGAAGGCTTTACCCAATATAAAGATAGTGATTTCTTTTCCTCAAGTGGATACACATCCGGAAAAAGTTGGTAATATAGAAACTCTAACTCAACGATATTGGGAGGCAATGCTTAGCCGAAATCTGATAGTGGGTCGGGCTCCAAATGAATTGATCCAGTTGATAGGTTATAATCCTGTAATTGATGTGGATTGGGAAGATCCTAAAAAACAACTTTCAGATATATTACTTAATATAAGCTCTTTTCAAAAATTAGTCGATAGAAACTATCGAACGGCAAGAAAAATATCTTCTTGGGATAACAGGGTCAAAGATATTATAACAATTCTTCGGACTTCTGGCTATGAAATATAGTAAAAGGGACTTTGAAGAGAACATTATTTGATGTATGTAAAGAAAAGAAACAACCATTTTAAAATTTATAATTTGATGGAGCAACGCACTTATTTACCTTTGGTGTCTGTTATTACGGTGTGTTATAATGCTACTACTGTGATTGAGGCTACTATTCTTAGTATCATTGGGCAAACATATTCCAATATCGAATATATCATTATAGATGGTGGTAGTACAGATGGAACAATAGAAGTCATCAAGAAATATGAAAAGAAAATATCCTATTGGGTTAGCGAACCGGATAAAGGTATTTATGACGCTATGAATAAAGGTATTGTAAAATCGACTGGAGAATGGATCCATTTTCTAAATGCAGGAGATGTTTATTTGAACACCCACATATTGGAAGATTGCATAAGATGCTTTAATGAGAAGAAAGTGAAAGCTGATGTTTTATATGGTGATGTCATATGCAAATTTGATTTTGGAAATTTACTTTTAAAACCTGGTGCTTTGAGTGATTTTGAATCATATTTTCCTATATCTCATCCAGCTACTCTTGTGAAAGGAGAATTGCTTAAGGAAAATATATTTGATACTTCTTATCAGATATCCGCTGATTATGAACTGTTATATAGATTATATCATAAGGGGTGTACTTTTGAGTACATACCTATACCATTGGTTTTGTTTGATGCAATAACTGGAATATCTTCTACTAATCCTCTATTGCTTTATAATGAAAATACTCGGATACAGGACAACCGACATAAAATAAGAAAATGTATTAGAATTGCTATAATAAAAGTACGTGTGCTTTTGTCATTTATAATAAATGGATTCTTACTAAATGATTATGTGCGAAATAATTATCATAAAAAGAGATTGTTGAGAAATAAGCGTTTTAACGAAATAGATATTAATAATTTTATTTGATATATGAAAATATCAGTGATTATTCCTTGTTTTAATCAAGGAAAATATTTGGCTGAAGCATTAGATTCTGTAGTAATGCAGACCTTTTCTGATTGGGAATGTATTATCATAAATGATGGTTCGATTGATAATTCCGAAAATGTTGCTTTATCCTATGTAGAAAAGGACCCTCGTTTTCATTATATATGTCAAAAAAATCAAGGAGTATGTATAGCCAGAAATAGAGGTATAGCAATGGCACAAGGAGAGTATATCTTATGCCTTGATGGTGATGATAAAATATCTCGTAATTTTTTGGAATGTATGTATCCTATTTTGGATGAAGAACAATCTGTGAAGGTGGTAACAAGTACTGTTGTGCAATTTGGTAAAATCCATCGTGTGATACCATCAACTGATTACTCTTTAGAAAAGTTAATGGGGCGAAATCTATTTGTGATTACGTCTATGTTCCGTAAAGTTGATTTTGAAAAAACGGAAGGTTTTAACGAAAATATGGCAAAGGGCTTAGAGGACTGGGATTTTTGGTTGTCTATGTTAGAGTCTGGTGGTGAAGTTGTTTGTGCAAAGCAGGCTATTTTTTACTATAGAATCAGAGGCTATTCTAGAAATAAAAGTATTTCTGAAGATTATTATTCATTATTACGTAAAACTATATACGAAAATCATAAACACTTATTTTCTACCATTTTCTTTAATCCGAAGTATTCATTTGAGTATTATTTGATTGCAAAATCTTATGAATATAAGTTAGGTAAGTTATTATTTAGACCAATACGTTTTTTATATGATCTTTTTTAAAGTAAAAACTCGTAATCTGGTTTTTTCTTTTATTCTTCTAAGTCTATTAATTGTATCAGATCTATTATTATTTACCAGATATTCAAATTGGGGAATAAAAACAGATTCTATTTGGCTTTTTATTGCAATCATAGATGTAGTATTACTTTTTATGCTTATTTCTTTTTTTCGATTTAAAAGAATAGTAAACCCATCTTCTGTATATCTTGTTTTTGTAGGACTATTTGCATATAGTGTATTACCACTATCAGAGAATATTCGCTTCTCGAATGAGTTGCTCTTGATAATATTATGTGGTGTAGCAGCTTATTTTGTAGGTGTATTTTGTTTGCCTCAAATACACATTATTACTTTCCCGGTTTTTACAAACAGGACAAAAAGAATCTTTTATTATATTCTATGTGTACTAACTTTTTCTTGTTTTATTTATGAGATCAAAAATGTTGGTTACATACCTGTCTTTGTGATAGGACAAAGTTTAGATATTTATGGAGAAGTTGGTGAATCTAATTCCGTTTTACATACATTTGTTTTATTGACTCCTATATTATTCTATTGGTCGCTTATCTTAGCGAAAGAGGGAATTATACAGACACGAATTAGAAATTGTATTGTTTCTTTTTTGTTGTTTGTATTTGTTAATAATTTTGGTCGTACTTCTCTTTTGATGTTTATAATAACAGGATTGATATATTTAGAATTTTATACAAAATTAAGTGTCTCAAAGTTTATTAGTATAATTTTTTTGTTTATCAGTTTATTTATTATTATGGGTAATGTGAGGTCTGGAAGTACTTTTGATGGAATAAATAAAGTGCTGAGAAGAATAGGAAATACCCAATATGAAACATCTATTTTAGAATCTTATCTAATATCATATTCTTCTGTTAATTTCTATAAGATGAATGATGTAATACAACTAAAAGAAGTATTGAATTACTCTTCTAATGGTAGAAATTCATTAAAGCCAATAGTTAAACTATTGAGTATAAGTGAACCATTGGATAATGTCGCAGAGTTTCAAACACAACAAAATTTATCTACTTATATCGCAGATCCATATCTTGATTTTGGATATGCAGGGGTTGTTGTTCTTAATTGTCTATATGGAATGATTGCTGTTATGTTATTCGAAAGGTATGAGAAAAAGAATTGTCCGGAATACATAATCTCATGGGGGGTAGTTGTCTTTTGTATATTGATGGGGTGTTTTTTTAATGCGTTCAATACGATGTTGGTATGGGTAATATATATATGTAATAAAATATTGCTAAAACGATGATAACAGTTTGTATGGCTACCTATAATGGAGAGAAATATATTGAAGAACAATTAGAATCAGTACTAATGCAATTGCATTCCAATGATGAAGTTATTATTTCTGATGATGGTTCTGGCGATAGTACAGTAGACTTGATTCGAACCTTCAATGACCCTCGAATAAGGCTTTTAGTCGGTAATAATTTCTTTTCTCCTACTCAAAACTTTGAAAATGCCTTAAAATATGCAAAAGGCGATTATATATTTTTATGTGATCAAGATGATGTTTGGCTTCCCGATAAAGTAGAAAGTATGCTGCAATATTTGCTTCAATATGATTTGGTTGTGTCGGATTGTAAGGTGGTGGATGCGGAATTGAATGTAATTTCTCAGTCTTTTTTTATGGGGCGTTCGTCAGGAAAAGGTTTTTGGAAGAATTTAATTAAGAACACTTATTTGGGGTGCTGCATAGCATTTAGAAAAGAAGTATTAGGTTACATATTACCTTTTCCTAGAAATATAGCGATGCATGATATATGGATAGGATTATCTGTTGAAATGCATAGTAACTCTTTTTTTCTGCCTCGTCAACTAATACTATATCGAAGACATGGCTCAAATGTTAGTTTTGGAGGGGAAGGAAGTAAATACTCGTTAATGTATAAGATAAAGTATCGGTTGTGTATGCTTTTTTATTTATTAAAACGAAAATATTTGAATAAATGAGTTTCTCTTTAGTTACAGTAACTTACAATAGCGCACAGACACTACGTGATACTATAACTTCTGTATTATCACAAACTCATCAAGCTATAGAGTACATAATAATAGATGGTTTTTCGAAAGATAACACTGTGGCGATTATAAAAGAGTATGAGCCATTGTTTAATGGGCGCCTGAAGTGGATTAGTGAAAAGGACAATGGCTTGTATGATGCGATGAATAAAGGTTTTCAAATGGCAACAGGAGATGTGATTGGGATTATTAATTCTGACGATTTAATATCTGATCCTAATGCAATTGAAAAAGTGATAAAATGCTTTGAATCAGATACTTCTATTGATGCTGTTTATGCTGATTTATATTATGTTGCTCAGAACGATATATCTAAAATAGTTCGGTATTGGAAATCAGGGGGACAACGTCCTTTCTGTAAAGGGTGGCATCCGGCTCATCCTACATTTTATGTGAAGAAGGAAGTATATCAGAGATATGGGTTGTTCGATCTGGATTTTAAGTTCGCAGCAGATTTTGAGTTAATGCTTCGTTTGATTGATAAAGAGCATATTAAATTATATTATCTTCCTGAACCTTTAGTCAGGATGCGATTAGGGGGAACTACAAGTAAGAATCTATCTAATATTAGGAAAGGAAATCTTGAATGTATAAATGCTTTTAAAAAGAACGGAATAAAAGTGAGTATGTTATATCCTTTATATCGTTTATTACCCAAAATCAGGCAATATTTTCAATAATATAATCAATGAATCTTCTTTTTACTGGTGCTTCTGGCTTTTTAGGCAGCAATCTTTATTCTCTACTGAAAGATAAATATCAAATTAGGACTGTAGGGCTGACTTCTCGGGATAATTATACTATAAATTTAGTGTCGGATGTTCCTAAACTGAATATCAAGTACGATGTTGTGCTGCATGCTGCAGGTAAAGCGCATTCTATTCCTAAAACAGGAGAAGAGAAACAACTTTTTTTTGATGTAAATCTTCAGGGTACCAAGAATTTATGTACTGCTTTAGAGAATAGTGGTATTCCTAAAGCTTTTATTTTTATAAGTACTGTTGCTGTTTATGGTTGTGATTCGGGTGAGAATATCACGGAAGAGCATCCTTTAAATGGAACGACTCCTTATGCTTTGAGTAAGATTAAGGCTGAGAAATACTTGGAAGGGTGGTGTGCTATGCATAATGTAAAGTTAAGTATACTTCGTCCTTCATTGATTGCCGGACCTAATCCTCCTGGAAATTTAGGAGCGATGATTCGTGGGATTAGAAATGGTAAGTACTTAAGTATTGCCGGGGGAAAAGCCCGGAAAAGTGTTCTGATGGTTCAGGATATTGCAAATCTTCTTCCTATGTTAATAGAAAAGGGTGGGATATATAATGTTTGTGACAGTTACCAGCCGAGTTTTCGTGAACTGGAGATGGTGATATGTAAGCAATTGAATAAAAAAAGACCAATATCTATTCCTTATTGGTTAGCTAAAAGTATGGCTGTCATTGGAGATTGCCTGGGTAAAAAAGCTCCGATCAATTCATTGAAACTTCGTAAAATCACAAGCTCTTTGACCTTTAGTAATGAAAAGGCTGTACGAGAACTCAAGTGGAAGCCCATGAATGTGCTGGAGACTTTTCTTATAGAATAGAAGAAAGTGTGGATGGAAACTTTTCTTTGGATTATGGGCATTTTGACCGGATTGGCAGCTTTAGCCTTTTTAGGGCTTCAGTTTTGGTTTCATTTAATAGACAAGAATGAATAACTTATGTACTATCTGATAATCTTAGTTCTGCTATTCCTGGCAGAACTTTTTTATTTTCATATTGCTGATAAATGCAATATCATCGATAAACCGAACGAACGGAGTTCGCATACCCGGATCACGCTACGGGGTGGAGGTATTATTTTCTACTTGGGTGCATTGGCTTATTTTCTGACAAATCAGTTTGAGTATCCTTGGTTCATGCTGGCTCTGACTTTGATAACCTTTATTAGTTTTGTGGACGACATTCGCTCTACCTCTCAGGGATTGCGTTTAGTTTTTCATTTTACTGCAATGGCCTTGATGTTTTATCAATGGGGATTATTCAATCTGCCTTGGTGGACTATCCTTGTTGCCTTGATTGTATGTACAGGCATTATCAATGCTTATAACTTTATGGATGGGATTAATGGCATTACGGGAGGGTATTCTTGGGTTGTATTACTTGCTTTAGCTTTTATCAATGTGCAAATTGTCCGTTTTGTGGAGGAGGATCTGATATACACTATGCTTTGTGCTGTGTTGGTATTTAATTTTTTCAATTTTCGCAAGAAGGCCAAATGCTTTGCCGGGGATGTGGGATCGGTCAGTATTGCCTTTGTGATTCTTTTCCTGATAGGTAAACTAATAATTCGAACAGAGAATTTCAGTTGGATTGTTTTGCTTGTGGTTTATGGAGTAGATAGTGTGCTGACTATTATCCATCGGCTTATGCTACATGAAAATATTGGTTTGCCACATCGGAAACACTTATATCAGTTGATGGCAAATGAACTGGAGATCCCGCATGTGATGGTTTCACTGATTTACATGACATCACAAGCCATAATTATTGTTGGTTATCTGTTAACTCCCGGTTGGGGCTATTGTTATTTATTGGGCACAATTGTCATACTTAGTATGGTGTATATCTTATTTATGAAGAAATATTTCCATTTGCATCCGGCTATGAAGTGATATCACGATATCGACTCCGATAGAAAATGCCTCCCGGCCATCTTTTTTAAAGCTGACCGGGAGTTTTTTTATAACCATTCATTCCCCATCAACCAAAAAATCTTATTAACTTTGCGGGTCACTTTTGAAAACATAAAAAACTTAATGATATGAATATCTCTTATAATTGGCTGAAAGAGTACGTCAATTTCGATCTGACGCCCGATGAAGTGGCGGCTGCGCTGACTTCTATCGGACTGGAAACAGGTGGAGTAGAAGAAGTTCAAACGATTAAAGGCGGGTTGGAAGGTCTCGTGATTGGCGAGGTGCTGACTTGCGTGGAACATCCCAATTCAGACCATTTACACATCACAACCGTAAATTTGGGTAACGGCGAACCTACTCAGATTGTGTGCGGAGCTCCAAACGTAGCTGCCGGACAGAAAGTCGTTGTTGCCACTTTGGGCACGAAGCTCTATGATGGTGACGAATGTTTTACTATTAAGAAATCAAAGATTCGCGGCGTGGAGTCGATCGGTATGATATGTGCTGAAGATGAAATCGGGATCGGAACTTCACATGACGGTATCATCGTATTGCCGGAAGATGCCGTACCGGGTACTCTTGCGAAAGATTATTATAATGTAAAGAGCGACTATGTACTTGAAGTAGATATTACTCCGAACCGTGCTGACGCTTGTTCACACTATGGGGTGGCACGCGACTTGTATGCTTATCTGGTACAGAATGGCAAACAGGCTGCACTGACCAGACCGTCTGTCGATGCTTTTGCTGTCGAAAATCATGATCTGGATATCAAGGTAACTGTAGAAAACAGTGAGGCATGTCCACGTTATGCAGGTGTTACTGTGAAAGGGGTTACTGTTAAAGAGAGTCCGGAATGGTTGCAAAATAAACTTCGCATCATCGGTTTGCGTCCTATTAATAATGTAGTGGATATCACAAATTACATTGTGCATGCTTTCGGGCAACCGCTTCATTGCTTTGACGCAAACAAAATAAAAGGGGGCGAGGTGATTGTGAAAACAATGCCGGAAGGCACAACGTTTGTCACGTTGGATGGCGTTGAACGTAAGTTGAATGAACGTGATCTGATGATCTGTAACAAAGAAGACGCTATGTGTATTGCCGGTGTTTTCGGAGGTCTTGATTCCGGTTCTACAGAGGCCACAACGGATGTGTTTCTCGAAAGTGCATATTTCCATCCGACATGGGTGCGTAAGACGGCCCGTCGTCATGGCTTGAATACAGATGCTTCTTTCCGTTTTGAGAGAGGTATTGATCCTAATATCACGATCTACTGCCTGAAATTGGCGGCTATGATGGTAAAGGAACTTGCCGGAGGTACCATTTCTTCGGAGATTAAAGATGTCTGTGCTGCTCCTGCACAGGATTTTATTGTCGAGTTGACTTACGAGAAGGTACACAGCCTGATTGGTAAAGTGATTCCGGTAGAGACGATAAAGAGCATTGTTACCAGTCTTGAAATGAAAATTATGGACGAGACGGCCGAAGGGCTGACATTGGCCGTACCTCCATACCGTGTGGATGTACAGCGTGACTGCGACGTGATTGAAGATATCCTGCGTATTTACGGATATAATAATGTGGAAATTCCATCGACACTGAAGTCGAGCCTGACTACAAAAGGAGATTGTGACAAGTCGAATAAGTTGCAGAACCTGGTGGCTGAACAGTTGGTAGGTTGTGGTTTCAACGAGATTCTGAATAACTCTTTAACTCGTGCCGCTTATTACGATGGTTTGGAAAGCTATCCTTCCAAGAATCTGGTTATGTTGCTGAATCCGCTAAGTGCAGATTTGAATTGTATGCGACAGACACTGTTGTTCGGTGGATTGGAAAGCATTGCCCATAATGCTAACCGTAAGAACGCGGATTTGAAATTCTTTGAATTCGGTAACTGTTATCACTTTGACGCGGAGAAGAAGAATCCTGAGAAGGTTTTGGCTCCTTACTCGGAGGATTATCATTTGGGACTGTGGGTGACCGGTAAAATGGTATCAAATTCATGGGCACACGCAGATGAAAACACTTCTGTCTACGAATTGAAGGCTTATGTGGAGAATATTTTCAAACGTTTAGGATTGGATTTGCACTCTCTGGTAGTGGGCAACCTGAGTGATGATATTTATTCTACGGCCTTGACGGTAAATACTAAAGGTGGCAAGAGACTGGCTACATTCGGTGTCGTTACCAAGAAGATGCTGAAAGCTTTTGATGTTGATAATGAAGTCTATTACGCTGACTTAAACTGGAAAGAGTTGATGAAAGCGATTCGTTCAGTGAAAGTAAGCTATAAAGAGATTTCTAAGTTCCCGGCTGTGAAACGTGACTTGGCTCTGTTGCTGGATAAGAAGGTACAGTTTGCCGAGATTGAAAAGATCGCTTATGAAACAGAGAAGAAACTCTTGAAAGAGGTTTCTTTGTTTGATGTTTACGAAGGCAAGAATCTTGAAGCCGGAAAGAAATCTTATGCTGTCAGCTTCTTGCTTCAGGATGAAAGCCAGACTCTAAACGATAAGATGATTGATAAGATCATGTCGAAACTGGTGAAGAACCTGGAAGACAAACTGGGAGCCAAACTCAGATAAACATATAATATAGAAACAACAATTAAATAATTAATAAAACTCATGCCCGCTTCTTCTCTGAATTAGAAGCGGGGTGAGGCAAATATTTTAAACCAATGGGAAGAGCGTTCGAATATAGAAAAGCTACCAAGCTGAAAAGATGGGGCAACATGGCCCGTACATTTACGAGAATCGGTAAACAAATTGCTATCGCTGTAAAAGCCGGCGGTCCTGATCCCGAAAACAACCCGCATCTGCGTGCAGTTGTCGCTACTGCAAAACGTGAGAACATGCCGAAGGATAACGTGGAACGCGCTATCAAGAATGCCATGGGTAAAGACCAGAAGGACTATAAGGAAATGAATTATGAAGGTTATGGTCCTTTCGGTATTGCGGTATTTGTAGAAACGGCTACAGATAACACAACCCGTACTGTTGCCAATGTTCGTAGCGTTTTCAATAAGTTTGGCGGAACACTGGGTACTTCAGGCAGTCTTGATTTTATGTTCAGCTGGAAGTCAATGTTCACCATTACAAAGAAAGAAGGCGTGGATATGGACGATCTGATTCTGGAACTGATCGATTACGGGGTAGAGGAAGAGTATGATGAAGACGAAGATGAAATCACGCTTTACGGTGATCCGAAGTCGTTTGCCCAGATTCAGAAATATCTTGAAGAGAATGGCTTCGAGGTGAAAGGTGCTGAGTTTACCCGTATTCCGAATGACGAAAAAGATCTGACACCGGAACAACGTGCCACCATTGATAAGATGGTAGAACGCCTGGAAGAAGACGAGGATGTACAGAATGTGTACACTAACATGAAGCCTGCAGATAACGAAGGCGAAGAGTAATGAAATACGTTTATAAAACCCAGGGTACTTGCAGCACAAACATCGAATTGGAGGTGGAGAATAATATTGTGAAGGAAGTAGCTTTTTGGGGTGGATGTAACGGTAATCTGCAAGGAATTTCACGTCTGGTGACCGGAATGCCTGTGTCGGATGTCATTACGAAGCTTGAAGGGATCCGGTGTGGGGCTCGCTCTACTTCATGTCCCGACCAACTATGCCGTGCTTTGCACGAGATGGGTTTCTAAGAAAAATAAAGGCTGTATTTGATGTCAACGCAGACTCTGTTACGGAGTAACAAAGCTTCTGTAAACATCATTTAGAGGCTGTATATAAAAATAAGAGAGGCGGTCAACTTTGAGTTGCCGCCTCTCTTATTTTTATATAAACCGATTTCTTATTTATACATATCGGGAGTAACTGTTACTTGAATCAGCTCTTCCTTTGTTTTGCCTGACAGATAGATGTATTTAATGGTCACATCCGATTCTCTGTACACTTTCATCTCTTCAGTGTTCTTTATTGTTTCCGGCAGGGTTTCTTCCAATGATTTCTTCAGTTGTTCTGACATGGTAGGATCGTCAGCCTGGCCGCTTAAGGTATAGAAATAGGTAAATGTATTGTCCTTACCTGAATAAGTGGTGCTGTCCATTCTTGTCATTTCATCGACAGTGATGGGGCATTGTTTGTTTACTTGTTCGGCAGCCAGTTCGAAAACTTTTTGTTTGGCCTGTTGGCAAGAAGCAAGCGTGAAAAGAACAGCGCATGCTCCGAGAATAATTTTTTTCATTTGCTTAATCTTTTTAATGTGTGAATATTGGGCAAAGATAGTTGTTAAAAGTGAACCGAACAAGGTTCTCGCTTGTTATTAATAACTATCTTTGTAGATAGATTTTATGAATTAGAAGAAAAACAAGAGACATGACATCCTTATGAAAAATATTTTTAAAGATTTAAAAAGTAAAGACCACAAACGCTATCTGGGAGGTTTGGACGTCTTCAGATATATTGGTCCCGGTTTATTGGTTACTGTAGGTTTTATTGATCCGGGCAATTGGGCTTCTAATTTTGCGGCAGGTTCAGAATTTGGTTACTCACTGTTATGGGTGGTTACGCTGTCCACCATCATGCTGATCATATTGCAACACAATGTTGCTCACTTGGGAATCGTGACAGGGCTTTGCCTTTCGGAGGCGGCAACGCAGTATACGCCCAAGTGGGTATCGCGTCCCATACTGGGGACGGCCGTACTTGCTTCCATCTCTACATCACTGGCCGAGATTCTGGGAGGGGCCATAGCGCTGGAAATGTTGCTCGACATTCCTATTGTCTGGGGGGCCGTTCTGACTACCGTTTTTGTTTCCATCATGCTTTTTACAAATTCATATAAGAAAATAGAGCGCTCCATCATTGCTTTTGTATCGGTGATCGGCTTGTCGTTCATCTATGAACTCTTTTTGGTGGATATTGACTGGCCTATGGCAGTAGAAGGGTGGGTGACGCCGGCTATACCTAAGGGGAGCATGCTCATTATTATGAGTGTGCTGGGTGCTGTGGTGATGCCTCACAATCTTTTCCTGCATTCGGAGGTGATTCAGAGCCACGAATACAATAAGCAGGATACAGCGTCCATAAAGAAAGTGTTGAAGTACGAATTGTTTGATACGCTCTTTTCAATGATTATAGGATGGGCCATCAACAGTGCCATGATTCTGTTGGCAGCCGCTACCTTCTTTAAAAGTGGCATTCAGGTTGAAGAGCTGCAGCAGGCGAAATCATTGCTCGAACCCCTGTTGGGAAGTAATGCGGCTATTGTTTTTGCTTTAGCCCTGCTTATGGCGGGTATCTCGTCTACGATTACCAGCGGGATGGCGGCCGGATCTATTTTCGCCGGTATCTTTGGCGAATCATACCACATTAAGGATAGCCACTCTCAGGTAGGGGTTATCCTGTCGTTGGGCATTGCATTGCTACTGATTTTCTTTATCGGCGATCCGTTTAAGGGTCTGATCATCTCTCAGATGGTGCTGAGTATCCAGTTGCCGTTTACGGTTTTTTTGCAGGTCGGTCTGACCTCCTCGCGTAAGGTGATGGGCGATTATGTCAATAGTAAATGGAGCACGTTTGTGCTTTATACCATTGCCGTGATAGTGACAGTGTTGAATATAATGTTGTTGTTCTCGTAAAATATAAAAGATGAAAATTATAACTTATAATGTGAACGGACTTCGTGCCGCAGTAAACAAGGGGCTGCCCGAGTGGTTGGCCGAGGAAAATCCCGATGTGCTTTGTCTGCAGGAAACCAAACTGCAACCCGAACAATATCCGGCAGAGGCTTTTGAGGCACTTGGATATAAAGCATATCTCTATTCGGCACAGAAAAAAGGATATAGCGGAGTAGCCATCTTGACCAAAGTAGAGCCCGATCACATAGAATATGGCATGGGAATTGAAGAATATGATAACGAAGGGCGTTTTATTCGTGCGGATTTTGGTGATTTGTCTGTGGTGAGCGTTTACCATCCTTCGGGCACAAGCGGAGACGAACGCCAGGCTTTTAAGATGGTCTGGCTGGAAGCATTCCAGAAGTATGTGACGGAATTGCGTAAATCACGTCCCAATCTGATTCTTTGTGGAGATTATAACATTTGCCATGAACCGATCGATATTCACGATCCGGTTCGTAATGCTACCAACAGTGGTTTCTTGCCCGAAGAACGGGAATGGATGACCCGTTTCCTGTCGGCGGGCTTCATTGATTCTTTCCGTACGCTTTATCCTCAAAAGCAAGAGTATACTTGGTGGAGTTACCGTTTCAATTCGCGTGCCAAGAACAAAGGGTGGAGAATCGATTATTGTATGGTCAGCGAGCCGGTACGCTCTTTGCTGAAAGAAGCCGTTATTCTGAACAACGCCGTTCACTCCGATCATTGTCCGATGGCGTTGGAGATCGGCTGATTTACTCCAAAATGGTAATACTCAGTTTGCGTTTGTCGCCCCCGTCCCGGAATTCACACAAGTAGATCCCTTGCCAGGTTCCGAGGTTCAGACGGTGATTCCGGATGGGGATACTGACTGAGGTTCCGATTAGTGAAGCCTTAATGTGTGCGCTCATATCGTCCGGGCCTTCAAGGGTGTGGACGAAATAAGGGGCACCGTCAGGTACGAGTTTGTTGAAAAACGTATTGAAGTCATGACGCACGTCCGGATCGGCATTTTCGTTGATAGTGATGCCTGCTGAGGTATGCTTGATGAACACAACCAGCAGTCCGTTTTCCGGCAGGTCCGGAAGGAGAGAAAGGATGTCACGGGTGATCAGATGGAAGCCACGTGGATAGTGTGGCAATTGTATGTCAAAGGTTGTTGCCATAAAAATCATTGATTAGTTGCCGACAAAGATACTTTTTTAATATTTTTGCAAGAAATAAAAAAATATAAAATGACAAAGGAAGAAAGGATAAGCCGTGCTACTGAGCTTTTCAAGAGCGGCTATAATTGTTCGCAGTCTGTAGTAGCTGCATTTGCCGATATGTATGGATTTACTGAAGAGCAGGCGCTGCGTATGGCAGCTTCGTTTGGCGGAGGTATCGGGCGCATGCGTGAAACGTGTGGCGCTGCCTGTGGCATGTTTCTACTTGCCGGACTGGAGAAGGGGGCAATTGACGGAGCCGATCGTGAGGGAAAGGCTGCCAATTATGCTTTGGTGCAAGAGCTTGCGGCCGAATTCAAGAAACGAAATGGTTCGTTGAATTGTGGCGAACTGCTTGGTTTAAAGAAGAAAGCACCGGTGTCGTCCGAGCCGGAAGCCCGGACAGAACAGTATTATGCCAAAAGACCTTGTTCGAAAATGGTAGAGGAGGCAGCCAGAATTTGGGCAGAATATCTCGAAAAAGAGAAGAAATAGTCTTCAAATTGATGTTTTCATTACAAAAAAGAGAAAAAAGTTACTAATAATCTGTTATATAACATAATTATAACTATATTTGCAGTCGAAATAAAACCTGAATTGTTCGGGTTTTAACTCATGTCTAACTTAAATTTCTAAAGCAAATGTTGAAAGAAAAAGCAGGTGAAATTGCAGGTAAAATCTGGAATGCACTGAATGGAACAGAAGGACTGACTGCCAAGCAGATTAAGAAAGCAACTAAATTGGTGGATAAAGATTTGTTCCTTGGCCTCGGATGGCTGTTGAGAGAAGATAAGATCTCTACTCAGGAAATCGAAGGTGAACTCTTCGTTACATTGAACTAAGGAGTGAATTACTTCCCCAATAAAAAAATGCGTTGATACATTATGATATGTTATCAGCGCATTTTTTTATGTTCTGGCATTTGTGTATATTTGCGCACCAAATTAAATTAAGATAATAGTATCAGATGGATAAAATCAGAAATTTTTGCATCATTGCTCATATTGACCATGGTAAATCAACATTGGCGGACCGTTTGTTGGAGTTCACTAATACCATTCAGGTGACAGAAGGGCAGATGCTTGATGATATGGACCTGGAAAAGGAGAGGGGGATTACGATTAAAAGTCATGCCATACAGATGGAGTACACTTATAAGGGGGAGAAGTATATTCTGAACCTGATCGATACTCCGGGGCATGTTGACTTTTCATACGAAGTATCCCGCTCGATAGCTGCCTGCGAAGGTGCGTTACTCATTGTGGATGCGTCGCAAGGAGTCCAGGCACAGACCATCTCGAATCTTTATATGGCTATTGAGCACGATCTTGAAATCATTCCGATCATTAACAAGTGCGATATGGCAAGTGCCATGCCCGAAGAGGTGGAAGACGAGATCGTAGAGCTGCTGGGATGTAAGCGGGATGAAATTATCCGTGCGTCCGGTAAGACCGGTATGGGTGTGGAAGAGATACTGGCAGCGGTCATCGAGCGTATACCTCATCCTCAAGGTGATGAAAGTGCGCCGTTGCAAGCTTTGATATTCGACTCCGTATTCAACTCATTCCGTGGAATCATCGCTTATTTTAAGATAACGAACGGAGTCATCCGTGCTGGTGATAAGGTTAAGTTCTTCAATACCGGGAAAGAGTATGTTGCAGACGAAATCGGAGTGTTGAAGATGGAAATGGTTCCACGCAAGGAACTCCGGACGGGAGATGTAGGCTATATCATTTCGGGAATTAAGACTTCGAAAGAGGTGAAAGTGGGAGATACGATCACTCACGTAGCCCGCCCTTGCGATAAAGCGATTGCGGGATTCGAAGAGGTGAAACCGATGGTGTTTGCCGGAGTTTATCCTATCGAAGCCGAAGAATTTGAAGATCTGCGAGCTTCACTTGAGAAGTTGCAGCTGAATGATGCCTCACTGACGTTCCAACCGGAATCATCGTTGGCCTTAGGCTTCGGTTTCCGTTGTGGCTTCCTGGGATTGCTTCACATGGAAATTGTACAGGAGCGTCTGGATCGTGAGTTCGATATGAATGTCATCACCACAGTTCCTAACGTATCTTATCATATTTACGACAAACAAGGTAATATGACGGAGGTGCATAACCCCGGCGGTATGCCCGATCCGACTATGATCGACCATATAGAAGAGCCTTATATCAAAGCTTCTATTATTACAACGACCGATTATATCGGACCTATCATGACGCTTTGTCTCGGTAAGCGGGGCGAATTGTTGAAGCAGGAATATATCTCGGGAAACCGCGTCGAGTTGTTCTATAATATGCCGTTGGGTGAAATTGTGATCGACTTCTACGACAGACTGAAGAGTATTTCGAAAGGTTATGCTTCGTTCGATTATCATCCGGATGGTTTCCGTCCGTCCAAATTGGTGAAACTGGATATTTTGTTAAACGGTGAATCGGTTGATGCGCTTTCTACCCTGACTCACTTCGATAATGCTTATGATATGGGGCGTCGGATGTGTGAGAAGTTGAAAGAACTCATTCCGAGACAACAGTTTGAAATAGCTATTCAGGCCGCTATCGGTGCTAAGATTATAGCTCGTGAAACGATCAAAGCGGTGCGTAAAGACGTTACGGCAAAATGTTACGGAGGTGATATCAGCCGTAAACGTAAGCTGCTTGAGAAGCAGAAAAAAGGAAAAAAACGTATGAAGCAGATCGGTAATGTGGAAGTGCCGCAGAAGGCATTCCTTGCCGTGCTTAAACTGGATTAGGAAATAAAGGCTGCAACGTAATAAAAAAACAGGAATCTTTCTGAACAAATTTTGTTGCAGCCAGTTTCTAATATACCAGGCAATTGTCATCTGTCCGCAGAGCTTTCCCTGGCAATTGCCTTTAAAACAACGATAAACAATAAAAATGAGAAAAGTTCTGTCTTTTTCGGCCTTTTTGATTATTGGCCTTTTGCTATCACAATACTTGCCGTTATTGGCAGGTGAAGGATATGCTACCGTAAAAATTGTATCTAACATTCTTCTTTACATCTGCCTGAGTTTTATTATGATTAACGTAGGGCGTGAATTTGAAGTTGATAAGACCCGTTGGCGAAGTTATGCCGGAGACTACTTCATTGCGATGGCTACTGCCGCCATGCCTTGGTTCCTGATTGCTATCTATTATGTATTTGTGCTTTTGCCGCCAGAATTCTGGAACAGTTGGGAGGCTTGGAAAGAGAATCTGCTGTTAAGCCGTTTCGCAGCTCCTACATCGGCCGGTATTCTTTTCACGATGCTCGCTGCTATCGGACTTAAATCAAGTTGGATTTATAAAAAGATTCAGGTCCTGGCAATTTTTGATGACCTCGATACCATTTTGTTAATGATTCCCCTGCAGATAATGATGATTGGTTTGCGCTGGCAGCTGATCGTGGTTGTCTTTATTGTCTTCTTATTGCTTTCATTGGGTTGGAAACAGTTGGGAAGGTATAACTGGCGTCAGGACTGGAAAGCGATAATGGGCTATTCGGTGCTTGTATTTGTTGCTACCCAAGCCGTTTACTATTTTAGCAAGCAGCTCTATGGCGAAGAGGGGAGTATTCACATCGAGGTGTTGTTGCCGGCTTTTGTGCTGGGTATGATCATGAAACACAAAGAAATAGATACTCCTGTCGAGCATAAAGTTTCAACAGGGGTTTCGTTCCTGTTTATGTTCTTGGTAGGTATGAGCATGCCGCATTTCATTGGGGTGAACTTTGCCGAGACACATGCCGGAACCCATTCGGTGACAGGTTCGCAGGAAATGATGTCGTGGGGAATGATAGCACTTCACGTATTGATTGTTTCACTGCTTTCAAATATCGGTAAGCTGTTTCCTGTGTTCTTTTACCGGGATAGGAAGTTCAGCGAACGCCTGGCGCTTTCTATCGGTATGTTTACCCGTGGTGAAGTAGGAGCCGGAGTCATCTTTATTGCCCTCGGATACAACTTGGGTGGTCCTGCATTGGTTATTTCAGTGCTGACCATTGTATTGAATTTGATTCTGACCGGTATCTTTGTACTATGGGTGAAGAAGTTGGCATTGCGAAGCTATACAACTTAGCCGTGTCATAGAATTGCTTAAATCTAATATTATATATACCTATTATGACAGTTTTACGTTCGATGAAGGATTTCTCGTCGATGAATATTACGGCGAGTATTTTATTGTTTGTCACAGCGATTGCCGCTGCGGTAATCGCTAACTCTCCGGCAGCATCGGTGTATCAGGAGTTTTTGTCGCATGAACTCCATTTTCGCATCGGAGGCTTTAATTTACTTTCGCATGCGGGACACAATCTGACGATGATTGAGTTCATTAATGACGGTCTGATGACGATTTTCTTCTTAATGGTCGGACTGGAGATTAAGCGAGAGTTACTGGTAGGCGAGCTTTCCTCGTTCCGTAAAGCTGCACTGCCATTCATTGCCGCATGTGGCGGAATGGTAGTGCCTGTTGTCATCTATTCCATGGTTTGTGCTCCGGGCACTGAAGGCGGGCAAGGACTGGCTATCCCTATGGCAACCGATATTGCCTTTTCTTTGGGAGTGCTCAGCCTGTTGGGCAAGCGTGTTCCGTTGAGTCTGAAAATCTTCCTTACAGCGTTTGCGGTAGTCGATGATATAGGCGGTATATTGGTGATTGCCATTTTCTACAGTTCACACGTGGCTTATGAATATTTGTTATGGGCGGCGCTGCTTTACGTTCTGTTATATTTTATAGGTAAGAAGGGAGCTACCAATAAGATTTTCTTTTTAGTTGTCGGTGTGGTTATCTGGTATCTTTTCCTGCAATCGGGTATCCATAGTACGATTTCCGGTGTTATTCTGGCCTTTGTCATTCCGGCCAAACCACAGTTGAACGTCGGTACATATATTGAGCGTATCCGGCGCATTATCAGTACATTCCCCGAAATGGGAGCAAACAACATCGTACTGACCAATCAACAGATAGCCAAGCTGAAAGAGGTTGAGTCGGCTTCCGACCGTGTCATCAGTCCCCTTCAGTCGCTTGAGGATAACCTGCATGGTGCAGTGAATTATCTTGTCCTTCCGTTGTTCGCTTTTGTCAATGCAGGTGTTATGTTTAGTGGCGAAGGTGAAGTTATTGGCGGGGTTACCCTTGCGGTTGCTTTGGGATTATTGGCAGGCAAATTTCTGGGGATTTATTCTTTTACCTGGCTGGCTGTCAAAAGCGGTCTTACTCCGATGCCTTTGGGGATGAACTGGAAGAATATATCCGGAGTGGCGTTACTGGGTGGAATAGGCTTTACGGTATCGCTTTTCATCGCCAATCTTTCGTTCGGCTCCGCCCATCCTGTATTATTGAACCAGGCCAAACTCGGTGTTTTATCCGGTACGGTAATGGCGGGTATCTTGGGATACCTGGTTTTGCATTGGGTCTTGCCCAAAAGAAGATAACTTTCACCTGTAATAAGGTCCGTTTTCTAATCTCCTGCTAAAATTAGGTAAATAACTTATGCTGTTAGTCGAATAACTAATAGTGTTAGTTGTTTGTTCTGAATGATTTATTGTTTTTGCGGTATCCCGAACCTTTTAATAGAAATCATGCGATATTCTGGAAGGAAGGTGCGATGTTTGTCCGCGAACTTCCGGAGTATTATGACGAACCCATTCTCTTTTTGATTACATCCCACGTTGCTGTCTTTAGGAAACTTTCTTCCATTTGTGACACCATACTCTTGAACTTGTTAAACGGAATGGCAAAAGACAAGAGATCGGGTTTCATACATTTGCGTGCAGAAGGGTCGAATGATCCCAATACCGCCCGATTGGTTCCGTCCAGTTGTTCCCGGTACGGATGATAGATAATAGAAGCACAGCCTGCACCAAAGGGAGCGATCACTGCATCAGGAGCTACATTGTCAAAACAAGCCAATGTGAACAGACCGGAGAGGATGTCGGCAGATACAAAAAAGATAACAACTTCCGGCATGTCTTCCGCTTCCAGCTTATCCCAACGTTTGAAGATCAGGTTTTCTCCCTTGACAGGAAGTGCAGGCAACTGTGCCAGAGCGGCAGCTGCCAGCTCCGGAGTCTGCTTGTATCGTTCTCCTTCGCCCTGTTCATTGTGTGAAAGGAAACATTCGAATCCGGGAAACATCTTGTCCGTGAAGTTTGTGTACCGTTTTCCACCTCGGCATCCCACAGAATCCGCCTGCATGCAGAGAGTTTTTCCACGCTGTACCTGGGTCAACTGTGCAATGATGCACCGATGTCCTTTCGGAGCTTCCACTATCGGGAGATTTTGTGTATCTGCCGAGTATTGGAATGTTATCGGAAGTCCGGCTTGTGGAAAATAAGTATTCCACAAAATAATGAACTGATTTTTAAGTGTTATTTCCATGGCTGTATGCTTCTTTGTTTTTATCGGTCAGTCATCTTCTCCGCCATCGTCTATCGGTAATATTCTCCGGCTTTCCTCGTGGGGGAGTTCTTCGACCTGACGGAGTTTGCGTTCGATGGCGCGCGTACGTTTTCCCATCACTTCTTCCAACTGGTCACCTGCGCTTTGCAGATTCTTCTGGACCTTCTCAAGCAGTCCTCCGAATTTTCCGAATTCGGTTTTTACAGCTCCTAGTACGGTCCATACCTCGCCTGTGCGTTTCTGTATGGCGAGTGTCCGGAATCCCATTTGCAAACTGTTCAGGATAGCTCCCAAAGTAGTCGGTCCGGTTACTACAATCTTGTAATCCTTTTGTAGCGTTTCAACTAAACTTGTCCGGCGGATCACTTCTGCATAGATGCTTTCGAAGGGGAGAAACAAGATAGCGAAGTCCGTTGTAAACGGAGGATCGACATACTTGTCGTGGATATCCTTCGCCATTTTTTTGATGGTTGTCTCCAGTTGGCGTCCGCACGATTCCATCAATGCGGCATCTCCGGCTTCGAAAGCATCGTAGTATTGTTCGTAAACATCTTTGGGGAATTTGGCGTCGATTGGCAGATAAACAGTGTTGTTGGCATCATCTTTTCCCGGAAGTTTGATGGCGAACTCCACAAATTCGGTTCCGCTTTTCTTGGTCTTGACATTCGCTTCATACTGTTCCGGACTCATCATCTGTTCCAGAAGTGCGCCTAGCTGGACCTCACCGAACGTTCCGCGCATTTTCACGTTACTCAGAACCTTCTTGAGACCGCCTACGTCTTGTGCGAGCGACTTCATTTCGCCCAGGCCCTTTTGCACATTTTCAAGTTGCGAACGGACTATCTCGAAAGATTGTCCGATGCGTTCGTTGAGAGTCTTTTGTAATTTCTCTTCAACCATCACGCGCATGTCGTCCAGACGCTTCTCGGTGGACTGTATCAGCGTTTCCTGCTGGCGTGCCATTGCGTCGAACTTTTGGCGTTGCAGTTCTCCGGTGGTCATCATGTTCTTATGCATGGCATCTTGCAGCTGTTGCAAACCCTGATTCAGGGTTTGCGTTATTTCCATGCGTAACTCGCGAATACTGCGATTCAACTCTTCCCGGTTTTCCTGCATTTGTTGGCGCAATGCCCGTTGCATCTCTTCGCTTTGTGCGCGATTGTTGCGGGTAAGTGTCAATGCGAGCAGGGCAACCAGTAAGGCTGCAATAATCAAGAGGAGAGTCAGTTCCATTTAATAAGTCAGTATTTCGTTTCCGGTTTCAGTAATCAGAATCATATTTTCCCATTGTGCAGACGGCAATCCGTCGTCTGTGCAGACTGTCCAGTCATCAGCAGAGTCGACAAAGACCTCATACGTTCCCATGTTGATCATCGGTTCGATGGTAAAAGTCATTCCCGGAAGAATCAACATACCGGTACCGCGGCGTCCGAAGTGTTCTACGTCGGGTTCCTCATGGAATTTGATTCCCACTCCATGTCCGCATAAGTCGCGCACCACACTATAACCGTTCTTTTCGGCATGTTCCTGAATAGCCGCACCTACGTCACCTAAACGGGCCCAAGGCTGTGCGGCAGCTATGCCGATTTCCATACATTCTTTAGTGACCTGTACCAATCTCTGTTTTTCAGGGCTGACTTCGCCGATCATAAACATGCGTGATGCGTCAGAGAAATAACCATTGTAAATGGTAGAAACATCTACGTTGATAATATCTCCGCTTTTTAGAATTTCGGTTGAACTCGGGATTCCGTGGCACACTACATCGTTGATGCTGGTGCAGACGCTTTTAGGAAATCCTTCATAGTTTAGAGGAGCCGGAATAGCCCCATGGGACGTGGTGAAATCGTAGACCAAACGATCGATCTCTTCGGTGGACATTCCCTCACGAATATTTTCTGCAATGTGGTTCAGCAGAGCTGTGTTGATCTTTGCACTTTCACGGATACCTTCAATTTGTTCCGGTGTGCGCAATACCTTGCGTGGAGGAAGTTTGTAACCTTGTTTTCTGTATTTCTGTATTTTATCTTCTATTTCATCCGGATAATTGGAAGGAGTAAACCGGACTCCTTTGATAAATTTTTTCATTTTACTATCTTGATTTTTTATTCGTAGTACAAATGTAGGGAATAAAAAGGGGAATGCGGTATTTTAGGAAAGATAATTTCGGGGAATCAGAGGTGAAGAAAAGTAATAAAGGCTAATTAGTCATTTTGTCATTTTGTATTTTAATGCTGCTCAGATTTGATTCTTTAAGCTCCGTATCCACTCTTGCGGAAAAAAACGCTGAATAGGAGCATTAGGGCGATTCAAGATGATGCCGATTATACGTTTTTTTTGTGATATGGATCGTTTATCGTTTCTGTTTATATTATAGTGCTGTCTGTTTTAACGATTTTGCATGTATCTGCCATCTTCTTTCGGTTGCTTCTCTTAGTACCAATAAATGGGAAAAGTGCTTTTATGCAGCCATATATCTCTTCTCTTGTCATGGAGTTAACAAAAGACTTGGACGAAGTTGACAAAAGACTTGAACGAAGTTAATAAAAGACTTGGAGGAAGTTAACAAAAGACCTAAACGATATTAATAAACGTCCGAGTGTTTTTGCATATTTATCCTCAGACAGCACTGAAACTGCATGTTATTTCTCTTTTTATTCATTTTGCTTTAAATAAAAGTTCTATCCGATAACTTTTGTATCTGAATAGAGTTAGCAATTTATCTGTAAATAAAGCAATCTGTAGTCAATTTCTTTTTTAAAGTTACTTTTTGAAATTCACAGTAAGCCACATGGAATACTTTCGATGCACATCGTATGGTTTTTGTTTGTCTGAAATGTTTTTATTTATCCTATTTCCTTTTTATTAGAAAACAATCCTTATATTTGTCCGTGTATTATTAATTTAATGACAAATGACACTTATGAAGACATTGAATTTTATGAAAACGCTATTCTTATTGGTAGCTATAGTAGGCCTAAGCTCTTGTGGTGACAAGTATTATTCAGATGATTATCTACGAAATAGCAATGCAAAGCTCTGTGGCAAAACCTGGGTGAATGATTCGGAGAAGAATGATGTAGACGAGTGGGTTCGGCATACATTGAAGTTTGATGATAACGGCCGGCTGGCAGAGACTTATGCCTATTATCATGTAAATGAAAGTCAGCCTTACCGCACGGAGACCAATAATCTGACCTGGTCGTGGATAGACGATACGATGGAAGGTATTGTTTTTGACTATGGAGTGAACGGGGTGACTTATTTCGATAACGTGTGGGTACGTGAGCATAATATGTCCGGGAAGCTGAACGGAAAGGTAGTTGTATTTGTCGATTCAAAATATAACAGAAACTAATTAGAGAAGGAGATAGGAAGAAATGAAAGGCTATTGGAAGATTTTACTGATACTGATGCTCGCTGTCGGGTTCGCGTCTTGCGAGGACGATCAGGGAGAGATTGAATATGTCATTACCGGGCGGGCATGGACCGGCGATGTAGGGATGAATGCCCATAATGGTGAACCCCTGTTCAGTACCTTTGAGTTCGGGAACGACGGTTTTGGAGTGGAGACCCAGTTCTATGCTTCAGACGGTCTTTTGTATGATCAGTTTCGCTTTCAGTGGTATTGGGAAGATTCTTATAATCGTAATTTAGTATTGAATTACGGTAAGAACGGTATCTCTTATATGGACGACGTAAGGATATACGGAGATCGGATAACCGGTGCCTTTTATCTTTCGGACGATGCCCGGGGATTTAACTTTGAATTAAGAATGGAATAAACTTATATCCGGCAAATATTAAATGAAGGTGTTTCATAATTCACCACAGATTACACAGATTTGCACAGAACGATTTTTAATTTACTGATAACCAATACTATTTATCTGTGTAAATCTGTGTAATCTGTGGTAAATACGAGTTTTGATACATCCCTATTTATATTATTTTTTCAGAAATAGCTTCTTGAATGTAGGAGGGTAAGGGGTTTCAAACTCCATTAGCTGATCTGTCACCGGATGATAGAAACAAAGTTTGAAAGCATGCAAAGCCAGGCGCCCGAGAGGATTGGGCCCACCGTCTATCCCATAACGTCCGTCTCCGATCAGAGGATGCCCCAGATCCTGCATGTGTACACGTATCTGATTCTTACGTCCGGTTTCCAATCGCAATTCTACCAGCGAGTAGCCATTGGCACGTTTGATGGTGCGATAGTGGGTGATCGATTTGGAACCGCCATCATCATAGCTGCTTGAGCTGACGTACAAGGTACGGTCTGTCAGCCAGGATACTACCGTGTCGCTGTCTTTCTCCATCTCGCCGGTAACCACCGCTACATAGCGACGGTCCGTCACGATGTCGTGCCAATGGTCACGCAACGTGTATTGTGTCTTTTCGTCTTTGGCAAACATCATTAATCCCGAAGTATCCCGGTCCAGGCGATGAACCACGTAGATGCGGTTTCCGCGTCCCGAACGACCTACATATTCGCTTAAAATATGCTGGGCAGTACGTTCTTTCTGCCGCTCTGTGCCAACGGAAAGCAATCCTTCCTTTTTCTCCACTACGATGATATAGGCGTCCTCGTAGACTATCTTCAGTAGCGGATGGCGGAATTCTTTCTTGTTCTTGTCCTTGCTGATAAGCACCTTCATGCCCGGTTGCAGAGGAAAGTTGAATTGTGTCGTGATCACATTGTCAACCAGCACGATTCGTTTGCTCAACAGAGACTTTAGCTTGGTACGGCTGGCATCGGGCATTTTGGCCGCAAGGAAATCCATTAATTCCATCGGTTCTTTCACCAGATAGCCGGTATATTGTGCACGGGCCTTCTCGGCCGGAGTTCGTTTGATTCTCTTCATATTCATTTTTTTATTTAAGTTCAAGCAGCACTACGTTTTCCACGTGATGGGTGTGGGGGAACATATCTACCGGTTGCACTGCTTTCACACGATATTTGACATCCAGCAACTGGAGGTCACGCGCTTGTGTAGCCGGATTACAACTAACATATACGATCCGTTTGGGTTCGGCAAATAAGATTACGTCTACCACATCCTGATGCATTCCCGCCCGGGGAGGGTCGGTGATGATTACATCCGGACGCCCGTACTGATTGATGAAATCCTGTGTCAGGATATCCTTCATGTCTCCGGCAAAGAACAGGGTGTTCTCTATTCCATTGATCTCGGCATTCACTTTTGCATCTTCTATGGCTTCGGGAACATATTCGATGCCGATCACTTTTCGTGCCTGGCGTGACACAAAGTTGGCGATGGTTCCGGTACCCGTATAGAGGTCATATACCAGTTCGTCACCTGTCAGTCCGGCAAAGTCGCGTGCCACCTTATAAAGATTGTATGCCTGTTCCGAGTTGGTCTGATAGAACGATTTCGGTCCCACCTTGAAACGAAGTCCCTCCATCTCCTCGAAGATGTGATCATTGCCACGGAATACGTGTACATCGAGGTCATTGATCGTGTCGTTACATTTATTATTAATAATGTATAGGAGAGAGGTTATTTCCGGGAATTGGTCGGCAACATATTGCAATAACTGCTTGAAGAGATCCATTTCATGCTCTTCCGTTATCTTGCAAATCAGAATCACCATCAGTTCGCCGGTACTCGAGGTACGTACAATCATGTTGCGGAGCATTCCTTCCTGCGAACGGAGATTGATGAAAGAGTAGTTGTGCTCGTAGGCGTAATCGCGGATCGTATTGCGGATACGGTTAGAGATATCATCCTGCAACCAGCACTTTTCGATGGCGAGCACCTTGTCGAATGCTCCCGGAATGTGGAATCCTACTGCGTTCATCTGGTCATATTTGACGTCCTGTTTCACTTCTTCCGCTGTCAGCCAGCGTTTGTTCGAGAAGGTGAACTCTAATTTGTTCCGGTAAAACTCTGTTTTAGCAGATCCCAAGATAGGAGAGATTTCCGGCAATTCGATCTTTCCGATACGGCGGAGGTTGTCTTCCACCTGTTTCTGTTTGTATTTGATTTGTTCTGCGTAGGGCAATACCTGCCATTTACACCCGCCGCATACGCCATAGTGCTGGCAAAAAGGAACGGCACGTACCGGTGAGAGTTCGTGAAACTTCACCGCTTCAGCTTCGGCGTATTTATTCTTTTTTCTTTTTACTTGCAAATCTACCACGTCGCCCGGCACTACGTAAGGTACAAAAACGACCAGGTCATCTACTTTTGCGATGGCTTTTCCTTCGGCAGCCACATCCGTTATTGTCACCTTCTCCAGCAGAGGAAGTTCTTTTTTCTTTCTAGCCACAGTACTCCTTGAATTATATTAAAATGATTTCTTTGAGTATAAAGCGTGAATCTATTAAATCACCATTCTACGCCATATTAATAAAATCTTTCGCAAAAGTAGGTATTTTTTTTCGTATTTCTCTATATGAAGTGAAATAATGCAGATTGCAATGTCGAAATTGCATTTTGATAGAAAGTTTTTCATATAAAAGTTTTCTGGTTTGCGAAATATCCTTAGATTTGCGAACAGAAAAGAATCACAACTAATAACTTTAAAATCGTATTATGGACAAAAAAAGAGTTTATACCTTTGGTAATGGACTGGCAGAAGGAAAGGCCGGTATGCGAAACTTACTTGGGGGCAAAGGTGCGAACCTTGCCGAAATGAATCTGATCGGTGTCCCCGTACCTCCGGGCTTCACAATTACAACTGACGTTTGTACCGAATATTACGAGATGGGACAGGAAAAGGTCGTATCTCTCCTGAAAGAAGAAGTAGAAAAAGCTATTGCAAATATTGAGAACCTGATGCGTTCAAAATTTGGTGACGTAGAGAATCCGTTGCTGGTTTCTGTGCGTTCGGGTGCACGTGCATCCATGCCGGGTATGATGGATACGATCCTGAATCTGGGTTTGAATGATGAAGTGGTTGAAGGTCTGACCCGTAAGACCGGAAACGCTCGTTTTGCATGGGATTCTTACCGCCGTTTCGTACAGATGTACGGTGACGTAGTATTGGGTATGAAACCTGTTAACAAAGAAGACCAGGATCCGTTTGAGGCAATCATTGAAGAAGTGAAACATGCCAAAGGCGTGAAGCTGGACAACGAGCTCGAGGTGGAAGATCTCAAGGAACTCGTGAAGAAATTTAAAGCTGCCGTAAAAGCACAAACAGGCAAGGACTTCCCGACTTGTGCATACGAACAGCTTTGGGGAGCTATCTGCGCTGTGTTCAATTCATGGATGAACGAACGTGCCATCCTGTACCGTAAGATGGAAGGAATTCCCGATGAATGGGGTACTGCCGTAAGTGTTCAGGCAATGGTGTTCGGTAACATGGGCGATACTTCCGCTACAGGTGTATGCTTCTCCCGTGATGCCGCTACGGGCGAGGACCTCTTCAATGGTGAATATCTGATCAATGCACAAGGTGAAGACGTGGTTGCGGGTATCCGTACTCCGCAGCAGATCACTAAGATCGGTTCCCAGCGTTGGGCTCAGCTTGCCGGTGTGAGCGAAGAGGAACGTGCATCAAAATATCCTTCTATGGAAGAGGCTATGCCGGAGATCTACAAGCAGTTGGATGAATTGCAGACCAAGCTTGAAAATCACTACAAAGACATGCAGGATATGGAGTTCACCGTTCAGGAAGGCAAACTTTGGTTCCTTCAGACACGTAACGGTAAACGTACCGGTGCTGCCATGGTAAAAATCGCCATGGATCTGTTCCGCCAGGGCATGATCGACGAAAAGACCGCGCTGATGCGTGTAGAACCCAATAAACTGGATGAATTACTTCACCCGGTATTCGATAAGTCTGCTTTGAAACAGGCTAAAGTGCTGACTCGCGGTTTGCCGGCTTCTCCGGGTGCTGCTACCGGTCAGATCGTATTCTTTGCTGACGATGCAGCCGAATGGCATGCTGCCGGAAAACGCGTTGTGATGGTTCGTATCGAGACTTCACCCGAAGATTTGGCCGGTATGGCAGTTGCCGAAGGTATCCTGACCGCCCGTGGAGGTATGACCTCACATGCAGCCGTGGTTGCCCGTGGTATGGGTAAATGCTGTGTTTCGGGAGCCGGTGCATTGAATATCGACTACAAGGCCCGTACAGTGGAAGTGGATGGTGTATTGCTGAAAGAGGGAGATTTCATCTCCTTGAACGGTAGTACCGGTGAGGTTTATCAGGGTAAAGTAGAAACGAAAGCAGCCGAACTGTCTGGCGACTTTGCCGATCTGATGAAGTTGGCTGATAAATATACCCGTCTGCAGGTTCGCACCAATGCCGACACTCCGCATGATGCCGAAGTTGCCCGTAATTTCGGTGCGGTAGGTATCGGTCTTTGCCGTACGGAACACATGTTCTTCGAAGGTGAAAAGATCAAAGCCATGCGTGAGATGATTCTGGCAGAAAATGCTGAGGGACGCCGCAAAGCTCTTGCCAAGATCTTGCCATATCAGCAAGCCGACTTCAAGGGAATCTTCAAGGCAATGGCCGGTTGTCCGGTGACTGTACGTCTGCTCGATCCTCCTTTGCATGAATTTGTTCCTCACGATCTGAAAGGACAGCAGGAGATGGCCGATACAATGGGAGTAAGCCTGCAATATATCCAGCAGCGTGTCGAATCGCTCTGCGAACACAACCCGATGTTGGGTCACCGTGGTTGCCGTTTGGGAAATACGTATCCCGAAATCACACAGATGCAGACTCGTGCCATTCTGGGTGCCGCTCTTGAACTGAAGAAAGAAGGAATAGAGACACATCCCGAAATTATGGTGCCGCTGACAGGTATTCTTTACGAGTTCCAGCAGCAGGAAAGTGTGATTCGTGCCGAAGCAGACAAGCTCTTTGAAGAGGTGGGAGATCGCATCGACTTCAAAGTCGGAACCATGATCGAAATTCCCCGTGCGGCTCTGACTGCCGACCGTATCGCTTCGTCTGCCGAGTTCTTCTCGTTCGGAACCAACGACTTGACTCAGATGACTTTCGGTTACTCTCGTGACGATATAGCTTCTTTCCTTCCGGTTTATCTGGAGAAGAAGATTCTGAAAGTAGACCCATTCCAGGTACTCGACCAAAATGGTGTAGGCCAGTTGGTACGTATGGCAACCGAAAAAGGCCGTGCCATCCGTCCGGACTTGAAGTGCGGTATCTGTGGTGAACATGGCGGTGAGCCTTCATCTGTTAAGTTCTGCCATAAAGTAGGTTTGAATTACGTTAGCTGTTCTCCGTTCCGTGTGCCTATCGCACGTCTGGCAGCGGCGCAGGCTGCAATAGAGGACTAAAGTCCGATACATATAAATATTAATATCAGGCTGTAATTCACTGCATTAGCGGTAATTACAGCCTGAGTTGCGTTTGGACGGTTCGTTCACTTGACCGCAAAAAATGAGCGAAATGAACGTATTTGATTACTCTCTGCTTACACTAAAATAGCCCCTGCTTACACCTGCTTACACCAATAATTTCACTGTAATAAACTGATAGGATATGACAACACTAAAAGCAATGGTAAGAAAGCCGAGAACAGATGGCTTCTACTCTGTGTACATCAGAATTGTGCACAATCGAAAACCGGGGTACATCAAAACGAATAAAATCGTTGATGCGGAACATATCACAAGTAATGGCGAACTGACAGATCCGGTCGTCAATGAGTATTGTGCTATGCTAATTAGACAATACACGGATCGGTTAAACCGAACAGACGTGTCTCTTTGGGGTATAAAAGAAGTTTTAGAGTATTTGTTAAAGGCAGACGAGGAAGTTTGTTTTAGCGAATATGCGAAATCATTTATTGGGAAAATGGAGTCCCAAGGTCGTCAGCGTACAGCAAAGAACTATCAACTCTCGGTTAATCATTTGGAACGCTATCTGGGAACGAACAAAATTATGTTTAACCATCTTACATCATCTGTATTGAGAAAATGGATAGAGCATCTATCTCAAACGAATCGTGCAAAGGAAATGTACCCCACTTGTATCCGTCAAATCTTCAAGAAGGCTATCATCGAGTTGAATGACGAGGAACGTGGTGTCATACGCATCAAATTCAATCCTTGGTTAAAGATTCAAATTCCGAAGTCTGACACCACGTTGAAACGTGCCATAAGCGCAGAAGCCTGCCGGGAGTTCTTCAACCGTCCTTTGCCTCAAACCAAGATGATTTCCTCCTTACCCGAACTTGGCAGGGATGTTGCACTTCTCTCACTCTGTATCGGTGGCATCAATACGGTAGACCTGTATAGTCTGAAAAAGAAAGACTACAATAACGGCGTAATAGGTTACAAGAGGGCGAAGACCAGGCACAGCAGAAGGGATGAAGCCTATATGGAGATGCGGATAGAACCGTTTATCCAATCAACCTTTGACAAGTATCTTTCGGACGAAGAAGACGAATACCTGTTTAACTTCCATAAGCGATACTGTGATTTCGACAGTTTCAATGCGAACGTGAACCACGGTATCCGCAAAATTTGCAGGGATATGGGCATGGAAAAAGAAGACTGCTATTGTTTCTATACATTCCGGCATACGTGGGCTACCATCGCCCAAAATGACTGCGACGCCAATCTTTTTGAAGTGGCATTCGGCATGAACCACAGCCATGGGCTGAACGTGACAAGAGGCTATGTAAAGCTCGACTTCACTCCTGCATGGAACCTTAACGCCAAGGTCATAGATTTCATCTTTTTCAGCGATGCGCAGAGCAAGCAGGGAAAGGCACTTGATTTTGAGGCACCGGCGGACAAACTGTTCCGCATTACAAAAAAGAAGATGATTTACGGACGGGCGTATTTCAAGGGTAAGGTTGTTGGAGAATTTACCGACATAGGTTTCAGCAACGTAGAAGAAGTAATATCAAGACTTGTCAAGCAACTGCCCAAAGACATCCCTATCGGTTGTACCGTCCAGTTCCGTATTACAAATTGCGATTCGGGAAGAGAGGTGGTATATGAGAGAAGCAAAGGTAAAGGCTTTTAATCGGAACAAAAACAACCTTTCAACGTAGAGGGAAAAACTTAGTCCATGCTCCATAGAGGCCGTATCAGTCATTGTGTTGGTACGGCTTTTATCGTTGCTGCCCGTCAGTATAATTCCCGGCAGATGTCCTCCTACTTCCCACAATGAAAACGAAAGCCAGCAGCAGCCCCTTTCCTAAAAGAACAAATGACTTCCTGACCAGCCATAGAGCCAGTCGAAACACCGCCCTGACCAGCCCAATGGCCAGCTTCAAAAGCAGCGCAACGATTGCGATGAGCGGCAGCAGATATATAAGAAGCAATAACTCGAACATGGTATGCAATTTTATTGTCAGAAGGCGTAACCTTATATAGGCATTCCTTATGTAAATATACTAATAATCTGTGAATTAGAGAAATAAAATCATCACTATTTTAAGCGGTTTCTCAACATTTTTCACGTAACATTTTCACCCAGCAAATTCTCGGAATGTGTTACCGACATTCCCGGCTTTCTATATCCCAAAACTTCTTTTCCCTCTTATTCCCCATACATTGAATATCAGTATTTGTGCATCTTGAATACTGGAACATTCGGGTTGTTATAACCGCCAGTCCAAGAGAACGCAGACTTCCAAAAGTCTGATTTCAGGTTCTTGTATGGTAATGTACCGTTTACCGTTGTACTTTGATGCCATGGAAACATGGATTTTGATACAACCGCATTCCTGCACCGTCAGACTGCAATCACGAGATTTCGGATTATCAAGAATCCAAAACAATGCAAATTTGCAAATTATGGTAGGGACAACTGAGCAAACCAACGTTCCTACGTCCGTGCTCCAAAAGGCATATAGAAATACAGTAGCGTGTTACATCTGACCTGTAAACCAACCGACTAAGTATCCTAAGCACATCGGACTTTCGGGACTTCGGTTGGTACAAACCGCCTTATCAAAGAATTGTGTTGCCCATTTCTTTGCAATACGTTTCCCTACGATAATTTTGGTGCAAAAAGTGTCCGGGAGCATATCGGACTGCGTTGCAGGTTTTGTCAAGCAAGTTGTACCTTTGTCATTACAAAACTCCGTTTCGTCCTGCCAAAGGTGACTTGCCGACTGCTGCCGCATCGGGGCGATTGCATCGCTGTTTCGCCTTGCGAAATGTTTTCGGGAAAACCCATAAACAAGTTTATCAAAGTATGACGAGACAGAGAACCAAAGTATTCCAGTTGCGGCTCACCCCGGAGGAAGCCGCCCTGTTCAAAGAGAAATCAGAACCATACGGCTCCATAAGCCACTATATACGCTGTGCCGTGGTGGAGTATTCCAACGTCCATGTGAAGCAAAGGCTCGAACTCATTAAGGAACTCGGTGCGTTCTACCGAAAGTTCCAAAACGAATTGTCCTGGGCAGGCGGCAACCTGAACCAGTCGGTCAAGCGTGCCAACGAGCTTTCGGTGGCAGGACTGCTGCCACCAAGCTATGTCCGTGAAGTCCTGCTTCCTACCATCCTCGAAACACAGCGCACTTTGAACGGGATAAAAAGGGAACTGGATGCCGTCACTCAAAAGGCCGTCAAACTCTGAAAGCCTTAAACCCAGATACAATCATACCTCAGTTTCAGGAAATCATTTACCCCGTTATTTCAATCACCCGATAAACAGCACGCAAGATGATAGCCACCATATTACCCGGAAGTACGAACTTCCATGCAGTCGGTTACAACGAACGGAAAGTGTCGAAAGGTGTCGCCCGGCTGCTCGAAATCCAGAATTTCGGAGCACTCGGCACGTTCGGTAAGCCTACCTCAGAAGAACTGGTCAGATACCTTCAAGAATACAGCTCCCGGAACAGCCGGATTCAGAAAGCGCAGTTCCATGTGGCCATATCCTGCAAAGGCCATGAGCAGTCGGAATCCGAGTTGCTTGAGTTCGCACACCAATATCTTAAGGAAATGGGATATGGCGAAGCCGGGCAACCGCTGCTGGTCTATTCACACCATGACACGGACAACACCCACCTGCATATCGTCACCTCGCGAATTGCGCCGGACGGAAAGAAGATTGCCCATGATCATGAGCGCAGGCGTTCGCAGGAAGTCATTGACCGTATCCTTGGAACGAACCGGAAACAGAAAACCGGAAAGGACATAAATGATGCCAAACAGTACACCTTTTCTTCATTCGCCCAGTTCAAGTCCGTCATGACCTCCATGGGATATGAAACCTATCAAAAGGACGGTATTGTATTCATCAAGCATGGAGGAAAAGTGCAGCAGAAACTTCCGCTCTCAGAGATAGAAGCCTTGTACAGGAACGGCTACCGTGACAGGGCACGCTGCCGCCAGTTAAGGAACATCCTCAAAAAGTACCGGGACGTGAGCACGAACAAGGAAGAGCTGCAAAAGGAACTGAAAGCCAAGTTCGGTATCGACCTCGTATTTTTCGGCAAGAAGGACAAGCCTTATGGCTACATGCTGGTTGACCATGCGAACAAGACGGTAATCAACGGCGCAAGGGTGCTGGCCATGGACGAGCTGCTGGACTTCGCCACCCCCGAAGAGCGTCTTGACCGCATCGAGGACTTCATAGACCGCCTGCTCACACTCAACCCCAAGATTACCCAAGGCGAGATTTACGATAAAATTCGTAAACAGCGTGCCTATATAAAGAAAGGTGTCATCTATTTTGACGGTCAGACACGTCCGTTGAAACCGTTCATGGCGGAAGCCATCGACCGGAACAACCGCATCGCATGGGTGGAGAAGTTCAGCCCCGTCTCCGAAGCGGAAAGAGATCTGCTCTGTCAAATCTTCAAGGTCAACCGTCCGGATTTGGTTGCCCTCTCATCGGAGAAGCCGACATCCCGTATGGATGCCGTCCTACGTTTGCAGGAAATCTTCAATGAGGAGGCGGACACGTCCGTCAGGAGCCGTCTCTATGCGGAGGGTTTCATCATTCGGGAGAATGGCGGATCAACCTACGCCATCAATTTCAAACGTCACATCCTTATCAACCTGACGGAGGAAGGCTTCGACCTCGACCGTCTGAAACGAAAATCTTCCAAAAAACAGACGAACAAAGTTCCAGTCCGGAATGCCGCTCGGCCGCATTCACATCATGTCAAGTTGCGTGATGCAGGAGGCGGCAGTCAAAGCGAGAAGCGTGAGTGGGAAGTCGGACACAAGGGTAACTACGATGAGATTGATGATGGACGATCACTGAAAAGGTGACTTCACATAATCACGGCACACAGGACAGAAAGGTTACGGCATTAAAGTTCCCCTGCGGACTTTCTGCCGTAACCTTTTCGGTTTCAGTCAACCCTGATAGCCAAGTATCCCATTTGTCATATATTCAGGTTTGGCTGACTCAAAGCACATAAGTGTTGCACATTTCGTTTTTCCGGTGCTTCGGACGGTAATTTTGAGCCGTAATCAATTATCGCACGGACATGATACAGACACCGGTCATAGTGACATTTGCCAACCAAAAAGGCGGCGTCGGCAAGACGACGCTCTGCGTAACCTTCGCCAATTATCTGGTGACGAAGGGCGTGCGTGTGGCCGTCATCGACTGCGACTTCCAGCACTCCATCGTCAAGTGCCGCAAGGCGGACATCCGCAAATACGGCGAGGAGCATACGCCCTACGATGTGCTGTCATACGAGGCCAACGACAAGAAGGCCATGACCGACCTGATGGAAAAGCTGCACAACGACCCCAGCATAGACGTGGTGCTCATGGATTCCCCCGGAAGCTTGAAAGCGAACGGTCTGATCCCCATGTTCGTCAATTCGGACATCATCATCGTACCGTTCCATTACGATCTGGTGACAGTGCCCTCCACAGCCAGTTTCCTCATGTTCATAGACCGCCTGCGCAAAGCCGTCGGCGGACGGATGAAGGCGAGGCTCTTCATCGTCCCCAACCTGCATGACGGCAGGGTCGGCAAACGCTCCGAGCTGGTCATCTGGGACAACGCGAGGGAGACGTTCTCCAACTACGGGCACGTGACCGCAAGGATACCCAAGCGTGCCGACATGGAGCGTTTCAGCACCATGGCCGCCCTCGACATGCAGGGCGGCATCGTCGCGCCGGTCTTTGAGCGAATCTATACCGACATCTTCGATACGGCCATGCCCATCCGTGAAGTTGTCCTACCCAGCATACAGCAGACGGAGAAGAATGACAAGGAGAAATCCGAAGCGAGACCGACAACAGAGAATGAAAATGAACAGTAACATCAACAACCATAGCGCAATGACAAAAGACATTCCGGAAATAGATGACCTGACCAAAGGCATCAACGACCCCGACATCATGCTTTCCAACAGCCATCAGGAAACATCCGATGCACAGGATAGTCTGGAAGCGGCCAAGGAACAGTCCGAGCTATCCGTTTCCCTTTCGGGCAATATCGAAAATTGCTGGCAGGACTTCCTGTCCTATCTTGACACCGCCGACCAAAGGGATGACAAGAACGAGCGTCTGGTCTGCAAACTGGACCGCGACCTTGCCGATTCGCTGGACGACTGCGACATTCAGGGCCGCTGCCGTTCCGACCTCGTGAACGCCATCGTCCGTGCCTTCTTCGGGGCGTTCCTGCCACAGCTTGCCCGGTACCGCCGGGAGAAGAAATCACTTTTCACGAATTACAAGGAAGCATGACCATGGGAAAGAACAGATGGGACGAACGGAAGACTGCCCTGCTCGCCGAGACCTACCCGGTGGAGACCACGGCCTATACTGCCGGAGTGGTCGGCATGAGCGAGACGGCAGTCAAGAACAAGGCTCGCAAGATGGGCATTGTCAAAGTGGCCAAGTCCGGCTGGCTGGAACGTGCCGAGCATATCAAAAGCCACTTTCATGAAAAGTCATTCTCCGAAATGGGCAGGGAACTGGGCATAAGCAAGATGAGCGTCAGCCGCATAGCCGCCAAATTAGGGCTGAGACGCACCAAGGAACAGGTTTACAAAGTGTCTTCCCGAATCCGATGCGAAATGATACGGCGCGAGCGGCGGCGCGTGATATTCGGGCTTGACCCGGTGACACGGATCAAGGTGGTGTCGAACAGGGCGAGGGTACGCCTGCGCTCACGGCTGAAAGGCATCGGCTATATCGTAAGCGAAGAGCGTAACATCCTCTACTATACCGTCAGTCTGGTGCGCAAGGAACATCTGGAACACCGTGGCACCAAGTTGGGACTCCGATTCCTGCCCTTTCCCCAAGACACGACAACATTATTCACAGCCATAATTTGAACACCCCCATGCAGTACGGACAAATCGTATTCCTCCTTTTCATTGTTCTCCTGCTCTATTATGCAGTGCTGATAGTCCTTGACATACAGAAGACCAAGGCGGCACAGGCGGCGGAGCAGGACGGCCAGACCGAGGAGGAGATAGACATATCGGATGAAGCGCAGACCTTCAAGCCCGTGAAGATTAGCCGGGATGAACCAGTCAAGAAGCAAGAGGCTTCCGAAAAAGAAGAAGCGTCAAGAAAAGACGAAGCGGAAGAACCCGATGCACAAGAGCCTCTTGATACCGAAAAACCGTTCCACCGCCCCGGCTACCGGGAAGCCATCATGACTGACGGCATCCTTGTCGAGGACATCATCCACGAGATAAACCGGCTGGCGGAGACCGGCACCAGTGACCTCGGCACGGTCATCTTCAACTGCGAGAACGCAATGTAATAGCTATATGGCTTTAAGAAGCCACCGTTCCTTTGGCGACACCTGTTCCTTTGGCGATAGAACCCATAAACATTTTCTGAAAAATGCAACAGTTAAAGAAGAAATTGCAACGTGCGGCAGACCGTTTCATGGCATCGAAGTTCGCACAGAAAGGCGTGCTGGCACTCGTCTGCCTCACGGTATCGGTCGGCGAGGCCATGGCCGCCAGCAAGGGTGCGGCAGGCTTTACCAAGGCCACGCAGGAGGTCAGCTCCTACCAGACACCCGTATCCAACCTCATGAAGGCCATTGCCGCGGTCATCGTGCTTGTCGGCGCGTTCAACGTCTATTTCAAGATGCAGAACGGTGACCAGGACGTGAAGAAGACCATCATGCTGACCATCGGCGGATGTATCGCGTTCATCGCGCTGTCAGAAGCCCTGCCCTTGTTCTTCAAGTAATAACCGCAAACACTTGCATGACGATGAATCAGGAGGGTTATCCCGTTTTCAAGGGCTTGCAAAAGCCGCTGGAGTTCATGGGCATCCGTGGCCGCTTCCTCACACTGGCGGCAGCGGCGGTCGGCGTGTCGTTCGTCGGCTTTATCGTGTTCTCCATTATTTTGGGAAAACTCGCCGGGTTCATCGCCATGCTGGTGATGGCTGTAGCTGGATTGGTTGTCATTTATGTCAAGCAGCGTGGCGGCCTGCACAACAAGCGGCGTTCCAAAGGCATATTCATCTACAGGCACCTGATGCGTAACCCATAAAAACAAAAAGCATGGCACAAAAACGGAAAAGAGCGTTTGACGGACTTTATGCGCAGCTGGAGGAGACGGACGGCAATGTCGTCCTCTTCTCGGCCAAGGGCGAGCCGTCGGTCATATTCGAGATGACCAACCCCGTGCAGCAGCTGTGTACGGACGCGGAGCAGTACCTGCGTTTTCAGGACGTGCTTTCGGGCGTGGTGCAGACGCTTGGGGAGGGCTATGCCTTGCAGAAGCAGGACATCCTCTGCAAGCAAAGCTACCGCCACGAGGTGCCCGAAAATGCGGAGTTCCTTACGAAAAGCTATTTCAGGTACTTCGAGGGAAGGGAGTTCACCGAGATACGCACCTTCCTTATCATAACGCAGGAGGCACGGCGCGGCCAGTTCGTGCAGTACGACCCGAAGAGGTGGCTGGACTTCCATTCCAAAGTGGCCAAAGTGGATGACATCCTGAAGGAGAAGGGCATAAAGCACCGCAAACTCAGCAAGGCGGAGGTCAATGAGTACTGCCACCGCTTCATGGCGTTCCGTTTCCGTCACGGCCCTTTCTCCATGACCAATTTCAAGGCATCGGACGAGTACCTGAAAACCGGTGGCCGGGTCATCCGTTCTTACCCGTTAGTGGATATAGACGAGATTAACCTGCCGTCCGTCATCAAGCCCTATACGCAAATGAGCATCAACGGCTACGGCATCGCCACCGACCTGCTGTCCTTTTTGACCCAAATTCCTTTTTCGGACTGTGTGGTGTTCAACCAAGTGGTGCAGATTCCCGAACAACGGAAACTACTACGGAAGCTGCAGGCCAAGGCGAAACGCCACGGCTCCATGCCTGACCCGAGCAACAAGATTGCCAAGGCGGACATCGAGGAGGTGCTGAACCGGCTGGCAATAGACAGCACGCAGCTGGTCTATTGCAACTTCAACATACTGGTGAGCTGCCCGGCTGACAAGGTGACACCCGTCACCTCCTATCTGGAAACCAAGCTGTACGAGTGCGGCATCATGCCCTCACGGACTGCCTACAACCAGCTGGAGCTGTTCACGGACAGCTTCCCCGGCAACGCCTACGCCTTCAATCCGGACTATGACCTGTTTCTCACACTCTCTGACGCTGCTCTGTGCTTCTTCTTCAAAGAACACCTGAAAGGATCGGAGGAGACACCGCTGACCACCTATTACACCGACCGTCAGGGACTACCGGTCTGCATCGACATCACCGGCAAGGAAGGCAAGGTCAAGATGACCGACAACGCCAACTTCTTCTGCATCGGGCCGAGCGGAAGCGGCAAGAGCTTCCACATGGAGAAAAACAGGACAAAACGGAAGCAAGCGAAGATAGAATCAACCGTTATAAATACTTGATTTTTAGATAATATGTTTTAACAAACAGGAAATTTGACTATTGGCGTTTAGTCCTTATTGGAGTAATTTTGTACCACAGTTGTACCTCGTCGGAGGGGTCGCACGGTTCGGCTTCCTTTCAGCAGCGTGCAACAGCTTTCAATAATGTGCAACTAAATTTTTTCGATAATGGACCGTCAAAAAGAACAGAAATTAACAGGTCTGCCTGACTTCGGTCGGGATATGCCGGACAAGCCGTTCCTCACCATTGGGGAGGTGGCAGGATTACTGCAAGTGAGCAACCGCACAGTGTATAACCTGATTTACAAAGGTACGCTACGGGCTTGCAGAATAACATACCACACAACACTAATCACCAAGGAGGATTTCTTCCTGATGATTAAGGGAACAACCTACTGCAAGCGGAGCGTTTCTGTATTCGCCAAGCAGAGTAAAAAGACAAAAGGGAATATGAAAGAAAATATGCAAACGACAGAGGGAACAGCCCTCTCACGACAAGAGGGAAAGAAAAAAACAAAGGGCAGCCCGACCAAACGGCGGCTCATTCCGGCGGCAAACTACAAACAGTCCGTGCGAGATACCTTTACGGACAAGGACTGCATCGCAGGAGACCTTTATACAATGGCGGAGATATGCCAAAAGTTCAATTATACTTACGGGCGTTTCTACAACTTCCGTATGCGTTATTCCATTCCTTGCGTCAAAGCCAACTCAACCAAATGCTTTCCAAAAGCGGAAGTGGACAAGGCTATGGCGGAGGAAGAGGAACGCTTGGGCAACAACCTTTCTGAACATTGGTATTCGTGCTTCGACATCATGCGCCTGTTCGGGCTTGGCAAGACGCAGGTGCGCAGGTTCGCCCTTACGCACGGAGTACGGACAAAGCGCATACACGGCAACCGCCTGTACTACCTGAAAGCCGACTGGGATGCGGCGCGAAAAGAAGCCGAGCGGAAAAGCTCAAGCACGAAAGCCAAGCGGGAACAGTAAAATATTTTCAAACATTCAAATACACATTTATATGACGAACATTTGTACAAAAGTGACGGTCAGGAAACGACCTATCAAGAACGGGCAGTTATCACTCTATCTTGACTTCTATCCACCTGTCAGACACCCGAAGACCGGAAAGCTGACAAGACGGGAGTATCTGGGCATCTACATCTATGCCAACCCGACAGAGAAGTTTGAAACGGAGTTCAACAAGACCATGCTGCGCAATGCGGAACTTATCAAGTGCAGGAGAACCGAAGCTATCATCAATGAGGAGTTCGGCTTCCTTGACCGCAACAGAGGCAAGGAAAGCTTCTTGGAATACTTCCGCTCGAAAATGGCGGACGATGACAATTTCAGGAACTGGAATGTTGCCTACAAGCACTTTGAGAAGTATTGTGGCGGAAGCTGCACCTTTGACGATTTGACGGTGGAATACTGCCAGGGCTTCCTGACCTATATGCTGTCGCTCAATACGCACAACGGCGGCAAGATGATGGCTTCCACTGCCAACAACAACCTGAACAAGCTGAAATGCGTCCTGCGTCAAGCCTATGAGGAAAGGCGGATAAAGGAAAACATCGCAACACGCCTGAAGCACGCAAAGGAAGCCAGCACAAGACGTGAGTTCCTGACACTTGACGAGGTGAAAATGCTTGCGGACACACCTTGCGAGAAGCCTGTTGTAAAGTCAGCCGCACTGTTCTCCTGTCTTACCGGACTGCGCATCAGCGACATCATACGCCTGCAGTGGGAGAATATCATCAAAGCTGCGGACGGCGGCTGGTGTATGCACATCGTTACGAAAAAGACAAGGACGGAAGCCATACTGCCGCTGTCCGATGAAGCCCTTGCACTATGCGGCGGACGTTCCGCCGGGCAGGTGTTCAAGGGGCTTACCCAAGCTCTGCTTCCCTTATATCTCAAAGATTGGATTAGGTCTGCCGGGATTACGAAGCACATCACGTTCCACTGCTTCCGGCATACCTACGCTACACTGCAGCTTGCCGCCGGTACAGACCTTTACACCATCTCGAAAATGCTTACTCACAGCAACGTGGCGACAACGCAGGTCTATGCGGACGTGGTGAACGATTTGAAGCGTAAGGCTTCCGAACAGATAACACTTAAATAACCCGGACAGAATAACCAAAGTAAAAGATTGATATGAGTAATATCACATTTGAGCAACTGCCACAGGCTGTTTCCACCCTGATAGAACGGGTGGAGCAGCTTGCTGGAAAGGTGGACGAGGTGTTGGGCAAGACAACAGGAAAAGACACGGGCAAGCGCAATCTGCTCACCCTTGAAGAAGTCGCCGCCCTGCTCGGCAAATCGGCTTCCACCATCTATGCCATGACTTCCGAAAAACGCATACCGTACCGCAAGCGTGGCAACAAACTCTATTTCTTCGAGGATGAAGTCATGCAGTGGATTGAGCAGGGCGGAACATCGGGAACAGGCAGCGAGGAAGATTTCAACAGACGGCTTGAAGCCTTGCGCAGCGGCAAGAAGCGCAAGCCGGGCTCTTTACAGACGGACAACAAACAATGAACTTATGAAGACAGAAGATTTGACAGCCGCCATCGCACGGCATGACCCTATCTTGGCGGATGCGGTCGGTAAAATGGTCGGCTACATTCAGGACAGGTGGGCAGCACCGTACCCCTTAAAAGAACAGACGGAAGCGGTCAATGCTTACCTCCGTTCCGTCCATGCGGACGGTGACGGAACTATGAGCGAGACCAACATCGCCCACCGCAGGATTGCCACGCAGAAGATAACCATCAATGCCATCCGTGTGCTTGACCATGACCAGCTTGACCGCCTGCAGGATGTGCTGAACCACATCGCAGCGGACAGGGAATACCACATGCCGGAACACGGGTATGGCATGGGCAGATAGCTGAGCAGTGTAACATCTAAATTTCATAGACTATGCGCAAAGAAGAACATACCATACTTTACTGCACCATTCTTTCCGCCGGGCAGTGGGATTTCCTTTTGGACTGCAAAGCCGCCATCAACAGGCAGAAGTGCCTGTACAGGCTGATGACTGCCGCTGTGCGGACAAAAACCGTCCTCCATATCAAGGGCGTTGAGATTGCCTTGGAGGTGGGACAGGCAGCAGCATCCGATGTGGAACTGGCTGAGTATATGGGCTGCAACCGCAAGACAATCGGAAAACTCATCGACAGTTTTAACAGGTTCGGTATGCTGACCACACAAACCAACAACCGCACTTCCATACACACCCTGCATTTCCTTACGGGGTGGTATGTGGATGGTGTCCTTTTGACCAATCCCCATTATGTCAAGCCTGTGGCTGTTCACAAAGGACAGACTGATGAAGCGCGGACACCATACTCTAATGATATGCTTTTGGAAAACAGGCAATGTTCCGTGCCGGACGCTTGCAAATACCCAAGGCAGGATGCGGACAGCATGGCAGGCGGAGCAGCCTCCCTTTCTTCCCTCTGTTCGTCTGTGGCTTCCGAAAGTCCGAAAGACAGACGGGGTGCGGAGGGCAAAACCGACAAAGCTCCTTTAATAGGCAGCAATGATATGGCACTTGCCGGAAATCGCCCTGAAAGCCCGAAAGAAGCGCTGGACGGCACGATTGGCGGCGCAGATAGCCCCGACATAGGCTGCAGGGATTGACGGGCGCACAGCGCAGGATTTCAGCGGTACTCCGTTGGTGTGGCGTGAACGACCGTGCTTGCATCGGTATAGCCCACTATAACTTCTCCGCTGCACTCCGAAGTTGTGGGCTCTCCCGAGGGGCTGGGCGTTGCCCCGTCCCACTCAGGGCGCCGCCCTAAGAACCCGGCAAGGACTTTCAGCCCTGTGCAACCCGACCAAAGAGTGACCCCCTCTTTGGAAACTCCGCTCAGTGGTTTCCACCCCTGAGAACCCGGAGCAGGAAGTGACCCTCTCCCTGCACCCTCCGATTAAGGCTTTGCCCTAATAACCCGAAGTGAAACTCAAAAATATAGACAAGCCCTATGGCACAGAAGACATCCATCAACATCAAGCCGTGCAACATCGGCAGCAGCGGAGCGCATAACAGACGGTCTGCGGAATACCTTGCCAATATCCGCAAGGAAAAGTTCTACATCCGTACCGACCTCATGGCGGGAAATGAAGCATGGGTAGCACCTGAACTGGGTGATACCTCGTTGGCTGAACGCTACAATCAGATAGCCGCAATGGTCAAGGAAAAGACAGGTCGGGCGATGCAGACCAAAGACCGTGAACGGATAAACAAGAAAACCGGAAAGGTGACCATCGTCCGTGGCAGCACTCCGCTCAAAGAGGGTGTTGTCGTAATCAAGGATGATACCACAATGGAACAGTTACAGCGTTTCTGTGAGGTGTGTAACAAGCGTTGGGGCATCACAGCTCTGCAAATCTTCATCCACCGTGACGAGGGGCATTACGGAACACCCGGAAACAATGCCACATGGAAGCCCAATCTCCATGCCCACATCGTATGGGACTGGATGAACCACGAAACAGGCAAGTCCTGTAAGCTGAAAGAAGAGGACATGAGTGAGATGCAGACCGTTTTGGCTGAGTGCTTAGAAATGGAAAGGGGCACCTCAAAGGAGGTGACGGGCAAGGAACATCTGGAGCGCACGGACTTCATCATCGCCAAGCAGAAGCAGGAAGCGGAACAGGCTAAAGCCGCAAGGCAAGCCGCCATCGCCGCCAAGGAGGAAGCCGAAGCTGAACTTATGTTTGTGGAGAGCGAGAACAAGGCAAAAGAGCAGTACCGCATTTCCCTCGACAACGAAATTGCCGAAAAGGAGAAACAGCTAAAAGATGAGCGAAAGGCGAAAGTGGACAGCATACTGGACAGTGTCGGCAATCTTGTCGGGGTCGGCAAGTCCGCAGCAGTCGAAAAGGAAAACGCCAGGCTGAAAGCCGAGAACGAGCGCATGAAGAAAGCCTTTGCCAAAGCCGTAAAGGACAAGGCGGAGGAACGGGCAAAGGCATTGACCGCAGAAAAACTGAAAGCCGAAACGGAACGTGACAGGGCTTTGGCGCAGAGCCGTTCACTCGCAGCGGAAAGGGACCAGGTCATAAACCAGCTTCAGGCGCAAATTGATGGTGAGGAGCATCGTATAGGCTTTGCCGTAAGCCGTGCTATGGAAAAGCGAGACAAGACCATCCGCCTGCTGCAAAATGCGCTGAAAGTAAGCAGTTACATCCTGAAACAGTTTGCTGATATGCTTTACAAGGCAAGCGAGGTATTCAAGCGTGCCGTTGATGCGATAATCCATTTCGGCACGGATAAGTACAAGTCGGTCTTTGCCCCACAAGAAGCTGCAGACATTAAGAGTGTGATGCAGGAGTATGGGGAAACGACCGAACAGAAGAAAGCGGTCGGCGAGTGGCTATGCTACTATGCTGAAAGCAATAAGCCATTTGACACAATAAAACACCGCCATACACTCAAGGAGGTTGGCGATGTGGCGGAGGGAAAGTATGATTGGAAGATTGACAGACAAATAAATGGAAGCATCAAATTATAGTTGTTAATGCTTTTACACATGAATAATGGATCTACCAGAATCTCTTTCGGAACGGAAAACCCCTCAAACGAAACAAAGAACCAAAGGATGTGATATAGGTAGATTGCGGTGTGTTGCGACCGTAATATGCGGCAGTGTTTTGTTGAGAAGCAACAATCATTGGGTCATTCCCGTTTTGTACAGCTTTAATGAATAAATCCATTATCTCGTACTTATTACCAAAACAGGCATCAGATTGCATCAAAATGTTAGATACTACTTGTCGAATAGAGCGAGGATATATAATAAAAGTATTGTCTGCATTGCAAGATAGCAGACATAGGTTGTGGTACAGGCGAACAGACTATCTCTTTGGCAAAAATGCTGAAAGGTAACATTATTGCAGTGGATTTGTTTGAGGAGTTTCTTGAAAAACTGAAAGAGGACAGCAAGAATGAAAATATCACGGCACATATTGAGACACTGGCTGCATCTATGGACAAGCTGCCTTTTGAAAAGGAGGAGTTCGATATTATCTGGTCGGAAGGGGCAGTTTACAATATCGGATTCAAGAACGGCATCAACTATTGGAAAGAGTTTCTCAAACCGGGAGGAATACTTGCAGTCTCTGAATTGTCATGGATAACAAACTGTCGCCCGAAAGAACTGGAAGACTTCTGGAACGGAGAGTATGCTGAAATGGACACAATAGCAGGAAAAATCAAAGCTCTGGAAGAAGCCGGATATAAGGTTCTCGGACACTTTATACTTCCTGATGACTGCTGGCTTGACAATTATTACAACCCCCTATTAGACAGCCACAAGGACTTTATGGAGAAGTTCGGCGACAATGAAGTTGCCAGAGTTATTGTTGAAAGAGATATACAGGAAGCAGACTTCTACAAGAAGTACAAGGATTATTACAGTTACGGTTTCTATATAGCACAGAAACTATAAAAAAAGCCTCCGGCGGGGTAACTCTCCGGGGGCTTCGTGCATCTGCACATTAAAAAATACATAAAATCTATATAAATAGGTTGGTTGATAAAAAATATATCGTATATTTGCGATATAAAAAATGAAAATATTATGGCATTCAGTAAAGCAGAAGAATTTGAGGAAAAAGATATTTTGGCAGCACGTTTTGCCAAGGCTCTGAGCCACCCGGCACGAATAGCAATCGTAAGATTGTTGGCTAACCACAATGCCTGTTGTTATTGTGGAGACTTGACAACGGAACTGCCAATCGCACAGTCTACCATATCACAGCATTTGAAGGTGCTGAAAGATGTAGGTCTGATAGACGGCGAGATAGCTCCACCTAAGGTTTGCTATCGTATTAACCGTGAAAACCTGCTTTTGGCAAAGAAACTGTTTTCAGAACTCTTATGATTTGATTAAGAGTTTTTTTATTGGCATAAGGTATCGTATTTTTACGATATAAAATTGGAAATATGGAACAGACATCGGCAAAAAGAGAAAAAAGAAAATCACTACTGAGAATAGCAATCCCTATCATACTATCATCCTGCCTTCAGATTTCATACGATATTACGGATATGTTCTGGGTCGGGAAATTGGGAAGCGGAGAAGTGGCGGCTGTCGGAACGGCCGGATTTTATATCAAATTGGGTTGGTCTTTGATAAGCGTGATAACCATCGGTACTATGGTATCGGTATCACACAGTATAGGGGCTGAAAAGAAGGACAGGATACAGCACTTCATATCGTGCGGAATACGCAGTACATTCGTGTTGGGGATATTCTATGCCCTGTTCGTCTTTATGCTGGCGGAGCCTCTTATATCACTTTTCAATATCGAAAGACCGGAAGTAAACACGATGGCTCAGAACTATCTGAGGATAAGCAGTATCACAGTTCTTATCATGTTTATGAACCTTTTGTTTACCGCCATTATAGACGCACACGGAAAGACACAATTCTCGTTCAGGGCGGTACTTTACGGGAATATCGTCAATATCATTCTTGACCCTCTGTTTATATTTTATTTCGGACTGGGAGTGGAAGGTGCGGCATGGGCTACGGCACTTTCACAGGGGTGTGCCATGATGTATGCGGTGTATCTTCTCAGACACAGGCTTGAACTCACCTTGAGTATAAAAGCAGTACCCCACAAGTTTCTCAGGAAAATACTTGGAATAGGTACAGCACCTGCCATGCAGCGTATTCTGTTCTCGCTTATCGGCATAGCCATCGGGCGTATCGTAAGTATATGGGGAACAGATGCAATAGCCGCACAGAAGCTGGGGCTTCAGATAGAGTCGCTCTCGTTTCTTCTTATGAACGGTCTGATGCAGGCAACCTCCATACTTATAGGGCAATATTATGGGGAAAGGAATACGGATATGATAAGGAAATGCTATCGTACAAGTATCAGGCTTGGATATTGTATCTCCATTCCTGCCACATTCATATTTTTAGCTTTCCCGGAAACCATACTGTCATTTTTCGTGAATGAGGCTGCCACCATAGAAATAGGTAGTGCCTATCTGCGTATAGTCGGCTTCTCACAGCTGTTTGCCACACTTGAAATACTTACTTCGGGAGCTTATACCGGACAGGGGCTTACCAAATATCCGGCAACCGTGAGCATCGTGTTCACCACAATGAGGATACCTCTTGCCCTTCTGCTTGGCAAAAGTCTGGGAATGGGAATAGAGGGTGTCTGGTGGAGCATATCGCTTACCAGCGTGATAAAGGGCATTGTACTTTATCTATTATATAGAAAAAGGGAAAAGGAACTTGAAAAATCAAACATACAATATAGCAGTATATGAATACACAGGATTTTTGCTTTATACTTAAACAGAACAGCCATCTGCTTAGAGAGGGGTGTTTCGGACTTGAAAAGGAAAATGTCAGGGTCAATCAGGACGGTACGCTTGCCCTGACTCCACACCCGGCAGTATTTGGCGACAAGGGGAAGCACCCTTATATAACCACCGACTTTTCAGAGAGTCAGGTGGAAATGATAACTCCGCCGCTGCCAAGTGTAGGAGAGGCTTTGGGATTTATGGAAACGCTGCACGATGTGGTGACGGAGAATATCGGCGATGAGCTTCTCTGGCCTCAGAGCCTTCCTCCTGTATTGAAGGAGAATCAGGAGATACCCATTGCACATTATTCGGGAGAGTTCAAGGACAAGGAGTATTACCGTCAGAAACTTGCCGGAACCTACGGAAAGGAAAGGCAGCTTATTTCGGGAATACACTTCAATTTCTCTTTCTCGGAAAAACTGATGGACGTTCTGCTGAAAAGCGGTGTGTGCGGCAGCTCTATGGAGGAGGTCAGGGAAACAGTATATTTCCGTGTGGTGAGGAACTTTCTCAAATACCGCTGGCTTTTTATCTGGCTGTACGGTGAATCTCCGCTTGCGGAAGAAACCCTGAATGTGATTTCGCTTAAAACGGGAGAAAAGCAGCCCATGAAGTGTGGGGTAAGCCTCAGTCTGAGGACAAGTCCGTTGGGGTATCGTAACCGTGAGGAATTCTTCATCGATTATTCCTCACTTGAAGCCTATAATATGTCTATTGACAAACTGATAAGGGAAAACCGTATTGACGGACCTCACGAGCTTTATCTTCCGGTTCGTATCAAGTTTCTGGAAAAGGATAATGGTTCTCCTTCCTACATTGAGGTACGAATTGTGGATCTTGACCCGTTTACAAAATCGGGGGTATGCGCAAGTGCCATTTATTTTTCTCACCTTCTGCTTGTCTATTCTCTGCTGAAGGAGGAGAACGGAAGTCTTACGGAGGAAGAACTGCAAAGGGCTACCTGTAATCAGGATATGGCTTCATGCTATGGAAGAGACGAAAAGAAGGAGTTGAAATGCTGCTCGACCACTGTACAGCAGAAAGCTACTTCTATTTTAGAAGATATGGAGAGGATTCTTTCAGAATATGGGGTGCTTGACAATGAAACCTACCGTCAGGAGATGCAGCACAATCTGTATCTTGTACAGAATCCTGAGAAGCGTATAGGCATGGTGCTGTATGAGAACATAAACAGGGTGGGGTTTGTACCGTTCCATCTGGAGAAGGCAAGACAGTATAGGGAAGCCACCATAAGCGGAGGTTACAGATTTCATGGACTGGAGGATATGGAAATGTCCACACAGCTTCTGCTGAAGGCTGCAATACTTAAAGGGGTAGGTTTTGAAATACTTGACCGTAAGGAAAACTTCATACGTCTGTTTGACGGTAAAAAGGAGGAATATGTGATGCAGGCAACCAAGACCTCTTTGGACTCATACGTGTCTGTATTGATGATGGAAAATAAGGTGGTAACGAAGAAGGTGCTGGAACGTGCCGGAATAAGCGTGCCGGGCGGTTATGAATACACGTCACCGGAGGCAGGTATGGCAGACTACCGTATGTATGCAGGGAAACCTGTGGTAATCAAGCCTAAGTCCACCAATTTCGGATTGGGTATAACCATACTGAAGCATAACTATGATGAAACGGACTTCAAGGCAGCCTTGCAGATAGCCTTTGAGCATGACAACACGGTGCTTATAGAGAAGTTCATACCGGGAAGGGAGTTCAGGATATTCATCATCAATGATGAAGTGGTAGGTATCCTTCACCGTGTTCCGGCAAACGTGACGGGTGACGGTGTTCTGAATATCGGACAACTGATAGACAGGAAGAATGAAGATCCGCTCAGAGGTAAAGGATATCGCACCCCTTTGGAGAAAATTAGAAAGGGGCGTGAGGAGGAAATGTTTCTGAAGCAGCAGGGAATGGATTTCAACACTGTACCCAAAGAGGGGGAAGTGGTCTATCTTCGTGAGAACTCCAATATCAGTACGGGAGGAGACAGCATAGATTTTACAGACGATATAGACGACTCGTACAAGGCTATTGCTGTGGAAGCTGCCAAAGCTCTGAACGTGAAGATTACCGGGCTGGATATGATGATACAGGATATTCATGCTCCTGCCACACCGGATAACTATGCGATCATTGAAATGAACTTCAATCCTGCCATACATATACACTGTTATCCGTTCAAGGGCAAGAACAGACACCTGAACCATAAGATGATCAGGGCTTTGGGATTTTAAAGACAGTGCAGACAATAAAAAGGATATAACCTATCCTTTTTATTATAGGTTAAACCAACGTATATTTACGATTTAAAATATATATAATCACATGGAACATATTACATACATCGGAGAAGTTGTTGAAAAGTTGACGGATCATTCGTCATTCCCTGAACTTTTCATCAAATATGAAGAAGGAGACCCGATACCTTCAGGTAAGGCCATACATGAGATAATAGAACTTTGCCGTGCAGTCCTGTTTCCGGGATATTATGGAAATCATACGGTAAACAGCCAGACACTCACTTTTCATCTTGGGGTGACACTGGAGAAGCTGAGCAATATCCTGACGCAGCAGATACAGGCGGGTATGCTTTTCGGAAATGAGAATATGAAGGAAAGGATAAAGGGAACTCCCTGCTGCCAGACGGCAAGAAAGTATGCCGAGAGGTTCATACGGAGCCTTCCCGAAATGAGAAGGGTGCTGGCAACGGACATTCATGCAGCCTTTGACGGAGATCCGGCAGCTACCTGTATAGGAGAGATAATATCCTGCTATCCTGCCATCAGAGCCATTTCAAACCACAGGATTGCCCACGAGCTATATAAAATGGAGATACCGCTCATACCGAGAATTATCAGTGAGCTTGCCCATTTTGAGACAGGGATAGATATTCATCCGGGTGCTGAGATAGGAGAATATTTCAATATAGATCATGGAACCGGAATCGTGATAGGGCAGACTTGTATCATCGGGAATCACGTCACACTGTATCAGGGTGTCACACTCGGTGCAAAAAGTTTCCCGACTGACGAAAACGGAAATCCGATAAAGGGAATACCACGCCACCCCATATTGGAGGATAATGTGACGGTATATTCAAATGCTACCATATTGGGGCGTATAACAATCGGCAGGGGTGCTGTTATCGGGGGTAATCTCTGGGTAACAGAAGATGTGGAACCATACGGAAAAAGAGTACAGAAAAAATAATCTGATAAATATGAGCAATATAAAGGACAATTTGCTGCAGCTTATAGGCAAGACTCCATTGGTGCGGCTTTCTAATATATATAAAGATGAATACGGAACGGAAATCATAGCCAAAGTGGAATATTTCAATCCGGGAGGCAGTGTAAAGGACAGGGCAGCCTATGCGATGATTGAAGCAGCGGAAACTTCCGGGAAATTAAAAAAAGGGGGTACAATCATTGAACCTACAAGCGGGAATACCGGTATCGGTATGGCTTGGATTGCAGCCCTAAAAGGATATAGAACGATACTGACAATGCCTGAAAGTATGAGTCTTGAACGCAGGAAACTATTGGCGTTCTTGGGGTGTGAAGTAGTTCTGACACCAGCCGCTTCCGGTATGAAAGGAGCTTTGGATAAGGCAGAAGAACTGCAAAGGAATACTCCCGGATCTATTATATTACAACAGTTTTCTAACTCAGCCAATCCTATGGTTCACTACAATACAACAGCAAACGAGATTATGGAGGATTCGGACGGAGTGTTCGATGTTTTTGTTGCTTGTGTAGGTACAGGAGGAACAATAACCGGAACAGGAAAAAGACTGAAGGAGTTAAAGCCGAATGTTAAAATTGTAGCAGTAGAACCGGAGTCATCAGCCGTTTTGTCAGGAGGGCAGGCTGGAAAGCACAGTATTCAGGGCATAGGTGCCGGATTTGTCCCTGATAACTATGATTCAAACACAGTAGATAAAATTATTCAGGTAAAAGATAAAGAGGCTTTTGATATGATGCACAGTTTGGCGAAAAAAGAGGGGCTTCTTGTCGGAATATCTTCCGGTGCAGCAGTTTCAGCCGCTGTTAAACTTGCCTCAAACGATTCTTATAAAGGGAAAAGGATAATTGTACTGCTACCTGATACTGGAGAGAGATACCTTTCTATGAATATATAAATAAACAAAGCCCTTAATGGGCTTTGTTTATTTATAATACAGTTTCAAATCATCTGTTGCAATCTCCTTGCCGTCTTCAAAGGTCAGTGTCTTGCGGTCTATCTCCTTGCCGTTCTTGCGCACGACCACCACCCAGTGCATCGGCTCGTTCACTGCCCCATCATCGCCATCGACCACACCGCCGGAAACGGCAAATTCAATCGCACTGCCTTCAGTGGAAAGCGTAACGGAAGGTACAGCCAGCTGTTCATCGCCAAGAACCGCCGTACCCTTGAACTTCTCTCCCGTATTCTCATTGACAACTGTTGTGCCGTTTGCAGCCACCACCACCGACTTGATATAACTCCTGTATTCGCCTGACTGCTCAACCGTAACCTGATACATAGCCCCCTCACCGCCTCCGGGTTCGTCTTCCTTGCTACAACCTACCAGACCGCCAATCACGCACAGGCATACCGCCAAATGATAATAAAACTTCTTCATAAGATTAAAATTTAAGTTTATAAATAAATCACGCAACCCAAACCGATATGGTTATTGTTGCGAAGAATGGAATTAAACAGCATTTCAAACCGATATTCGGCAAAGAGAGCGACCTTCGGACTAAGCAGCAGTTCAGGTCTTACGCCCACCTCATAGCCATAGACAAACGCCCGGCTACGCTCCAGATAAACCAGCTCGCTCTTGGTCTTTGCCCTCTGGTAGCCAATCGTGCCGGAAGCCACGCCCAGAAAAGAGAACTTGCGCCCCTTCAGGAGCCAGTAGGCGAACTCCGGGCCGACTGTTACGGTGTTCGCCTGTACCTGTTCACGGTTCAGGTTACGGTAGTTCAGGTTCGCCCCCACCTTGAAGCACTTGAACACCTTGCCATACCCTACCGTGCCCTGCATCTGGCTTTCGTCCACCACATAGTCAAACTTCATATTCAGGTAATCGCTGCCGATATACTGTGCCCTGCAAACGGCAGCCAGACACAACAGGCAGCCTATAAAAAACATCTTCTTCATAATATCATGGATTTACTTGTATGGAAATCTGTTTTCTCACGGGCAAACCGTAACGGCTTGAAACGGTAAACTCAATCAGCGTTTCGCCCGTACTCTCAGGCATGAACACCACCAGATTGTTGTGTTCAAGCGCAACCCCTTCGTCACGGGTAGCGTCATAGCCTGAAATAAATATCTGCCCCCTGCCCTTAACGAAGCGAGCCGAAGCCTTCACGCCGTACTGGTCTGTGGCAAGCAGGAGGTTAAACTCCGCACTCTCGGACTGCTTCACCATATCGGGCACGTTCTGGAACTCTACATTCATATCAGGAGTGGAAACCTCCAACCTCACACTGTCAGCCCTTGTAACCAGTTCGCTGGCAACGGACATCTTCAGGCTCATAGCCCCTGCCGTTATCGGAACGAAGTCAAACGCCAGTTTGCCGTTTGCCTTATAGTCAAACTCAAAGGATTCACCGGGCATATATTCGTTATCACCAACAATAATCACCCCATTGCCCCCGTCAATGTCAAACACCGTCAGGAGCTGGTCGCCGTTGTCAGCGTCAAGACCGGAAACCGTGAACGTACAGTTCACCGCCTTGCCAACCGCTGCCGTGCCCCCGTCAATGCTTTTGAGGGAAACGGAAAAATCACGGCTTATCAGTTTAAGTTCGTTATCACAGGCTGACAAAGCCAGCACAAGCAACAAAACGGAAATAAGACTTCTCATAGGCTCAAAATTTAAAACTTGGTTATTCTATCAAACAAATCATTCAAATCTACGCCCCTGCTTCTCAGGAAAGCGATATACTTCACCATCACGGGCAGGTTGTCCGACTGCTCGATGTTGGAAAGCTGCTGGCGGCTGATACCCATCGTTTCAGCCACGCTCTTGGCGGTCAGTTGTAACCTGATGCGCTCTACCTTCAGTTCATTCGTCAGTTCCATATATAAAATTTATAGGGTTTATCACTCTGTCGTTCTTTATCACCTCATAATGCAGATGGTTGCCCGTACTCTGTCCGGTGCTACCCACGAAACCTATCACCTCGCCTTTCACGACCACAGCCCCCTTGTGCCTGTAAATACGGGTAAGGTGTGCGTAACGTGTCTTGAACCCGAAGCGGTGGGTAACGACCACCGTCTTGCCATATCCCGGCACATCGCCGGAAAAGGAAACCGTGCCGCTTGCTGTGGCATGAACCGTTGCAGCATATTCGGCTGCCATGTCAAGCCCTGCATGAAAGGCACGTCTGCCGCTTATGGGGTGTACCCGATATCCGAACCTGTCGGATATGCGGTAACTCTCACTTATCGGGGAAACAGACGGTACAAACCTGAAAATATCCTCCTGACGGCAAGTTATGTCCTTAAACTCACTATTTCCAAAGAAAACGATAACAGAGTAAATTGGAATGCCGGGATTATGTGGTAAATTTTGCCTGATAGCTTGAATATGTCCGGCGTTTTGTTTTACAGGATTATAAAAACGATGTTTTTCTTTTCCATACGCTAATAATTGCGTCCAATATCTCTGTTGTTCATTGCCAAAAATCCACCCGCTATAATCTTTTATCTCAAACACAATAATACCTTTTTTTGTGGCAACGACCACATCCACTTGGGTATATTCACCATTTGTTTTCTGGATGTACAAGTCGTGAAATATGGCTTTGGGATTGATACCAGCTTTCAATAATTCCAACACCACCCTGCGCTCCGACCGTTCCCCACGAGTAATGGGCGTAACTTGTTCTATAAGTTCACGCTCTTTCCTTTTTATATAGACAAAATATACAATGCCTATCGTCAAACAAATTAAAAGTATGACTGGTACAAGTGGCATTATTGATTGTTCTATGTTTTAGAATGGGATTAGCAACACAAAATACTTATTTGAAAGCAACTATAGGAATTACCTTTGTATTTCCATATTTTTGATATTTATAGTTACCGACTTGTCTTGCACATTTACCCTTTGGAGCTTTGACTATTTGATTGTTATAGAAATTGCTGCCATCTTGAGCTAATATTAAGACTTCTAAATCAGAAGTAAATATATGTCCCCCAATAGTTTCTCTAATTTCCAGTGCAATAGCATCACCAGATTCCAAGACTTCCTGTACTTCAAAATTTTTCCGGCTTACGCAATCTCCAGGTTTGTCAAACAATGTCTTTCCAGAATTATTTTTAGTCGAAACTGTTTTATTTGATTTCGGTAATTCAACACCGTCAATTATTCTAACAGCCGGAACTGTTTTTTCTATATCCATTTTAGTACTATATCTATAAGTTCCCACGTGTTGAGCACATTGGTCACTTTTTAGCACGATTTTTTGGTCGTCATAAAATTGTTGATTTTCATTTGGTATAATAAGTACTATTGTTCCAAATGATTCATCGGCATGAGCTAATGCGCATCCCGATGAAACTACTTGGAATACTTCAAATTGTGAGTATTCCATATAATCTCCGGGTTCTTCAAACATTTCAAGTCCTATAATTCCCGAATTATTAGATAGATTAACGCAAAATGCGAAAGCAAATGTGAGTATAACACCTGTGATTACACCAAGCACGTAAATAAGCCATTTTTTCATATAGTTTGTTTTTATTGATTATATCGTTGTTAATGAATTGAAGTCATCATTGGAGATTTTTCCTATTGAAACTAGCCATTTAAGGTAAGAAATATCATCTTTGATTTCACTAAACTTTTTCCCTTTATATTTTCCAAAGCCAATAATTCTTTCGGAAATGGATATATCTGAGGACTTTTCTACATCTGGATACAATCGTTTAAGCTCTTCAAAGTCAATTTTAAAGAACCTATCTGTTGTTTCTAACCAATAAAGATATTGGTAATCCATTGTATAAATATCTCCCAAGGATTTTCCTTTATATTTTCCGAACTGTAGAACTTCTTCCGCTTTGTGAATAGGAAATATTTCATCAAGCGATACACCGGGAACATCAATCAAAACCCATTCTCCACATCCTGCACAAGGAATTTCCTCATCTTTGATATCTGGATAGCACTCCTGTCTATAACTATCGTCCGGCTTACCATTCACAAAGCATTTCCCATAAGCCTTGCCGTATTTACCACGTGGTTTTACCGTTTCAACTAAAAAAGTCCTATCTCGATTAGGGTCAATACGTCTATCTTCGCTTGAAGAACGAGCTAATCCCAACTCACATCTTTTTACTAAGAATGGAGTTCGTTTGCCAATGTTGTAATATATGTTGAAGATATTATCGTGTGGGTACATACTTTTATGTTGCTGTAAAATGCTTTTACTATTTGAACAACTCATTAATTTTTTTCCTTATTGCATTTAAGGCTATACTTTGGTCATGACTTACCGTCATCCCAATACCACTACTTTTTATAACGGCTACACTTTGATTAGTGTTATAATCGTAAAAAGTTACTGTTATATATGTATGTCCTCCATCCCACTTTTCAGATGTGACGTGGATATTAGGTGAAAGAATACTATCCGAACATTCAAGAATTTTTAATGTGTTAGAGGGCGATAAAACTGTTAGATTGGTTTCTGCTATCTGATTTTGAACAGACATAACAACATCATCCAATTCTCTATCTCCAGATGTTTCTTTCCCGAAAATGACATACTTGTATTTACTAATGTTTGCATTATTAGATAGAACAATCTTTCCTGAAGCACAAGATGTCATTAGTGCTATCATAGCGGCTATAGATATAATATAAATTATAAACTTTTGCTTCATTTCCTGTTATACCAATGGCTCTTTTAGTTCCAATTGAACCGTTATTTACGCAGAAGCGTGGAACTGCAAATGCCACGTTCTGAATTGGAGGTCGTAGGAAACCTGTACACACGAATGTAGTAATAGCAGCCCACGCTATAGCGTGAGAACCACTATGCCACCCTTGTGTGTAATTGTGAAATTTCCTACGTTTCCAATTCACAAGATAAGCATAACGCTTCTTAATTTCTATGTCTCGGATGGGGTTTCCCCAATCCAAATACAAAGGTAATGAAATTCCCATAAAAGCTCTCATTTATAGATAAAAAACAGCGTTTCAAGATTTATTTTCCCTCTTTTTGTATCTCTATTGGCTCTCCAAGTGTTTAAGAATCTGTTTTTCAGCGGTAAAATGCAATTCATTGACAAGTCCTTTGCGGTTTTACCCCTGCTCCGACTAATGTGTGCAAAAAGATAAAAATATCTGCTAATTGTTAAGTTTTTGTTAAATCTTTATCTTCGCACACATATTCTTCCTCCAAGTTCACTTCCTCAAAAGACAGCTTTTTTACCTCATTTCTCAAAGAGTAGATTTTTGTACCTTTATTTTCCTATATACCTGATAATCAATAACAAATACTCTCTCATATGTATTCCACATGAACAGTGTCGTCCGCCAGCTGCTGGAGCAGCAGACCGATGTGGTCATGGTCGATACGGGAGATTCCTACGAGGGTATCTGCGGCTACTACAAGGGCACATACATCTCTTACTCCAAAGAGAAGCCCATCTCCATGAACCCGTTCAAGGTGACAAAGGAAGAGTATGACCAAAATTTCGGGGAGAAGAAAAACTTCCTCAAATCGTTGATATTCCTGATATACAAGGGCAATGAGTTTCCGACCAAGATTGAGGACATGCTCATTAACCAGACCATCGTGGAATACTACGAAGCCTACTTCCATCCCTTTACCAAGTTCACAGAGAAAGAGCGCGAAGGACTGAGGCAGAAACTGCTGGTCGCCTCCAAGATGGAAGAGGACTATGACAAGTTTTCCCACAGCATGGAGGACATTGACGCCCAAATTCAGGATGCGGAAACCGACAAGCAATCGGAAAGCAAGGCACTGATGCTTCCGACAGAAGCCCGGCGGCTCAAACTGCTCCGACAGTGCCGTTCCCTCTTGGCACTTGCCCGGGACGAGGCGGCCAGCAAAGGGGAAAAGGAACGCGCCCTGCTGATTATCGAGAATTACAAGAAGGAACTGTACAACAACTCCATACTTATCAAGATAGACAAGCAGATTGACCATATCGAGGAGCAGAAGCGCAGGCTGAAAGTAACGGAATTGTCCTTCAACTCCTACTATGAGTTCGCACTGGAGCGCATTCCGCAAATCGTTTCGCAGGAGAAGATCCAGTTCAACATCCGGGACTTCGCCGCCATCCTGAAACAGTTCTACCGGGGCGGCGAGCTGGAAGTGACGCTGAACTCCGACCTTGACGTGAACCTCTTCGACGAGCGTTTCATTGTCTTTGAAATTGACAAGATAAAAGATGACCCCGTGCTTTTCCCCATCGTGGTGCTGATCATCATGGACGTGTTCCTGCAAAAGATGCGCATCAAGAAAGGGCGCAAAGCCCTGATAATCGAAGAGGCATGGAAAGCCATCGCCTCACCCACCATGGCGGAATACATAAAATATTTGTACAAAACGGTCAGGAAATTCCACGGCATCGCCGGGGTGGTCACACAGGAGCTGAACGACGTGATTGACTCGCCCATCGTCAAGGAGGCCATCATCAACAACTCCGACGTGAAGATACTGCTGGACCAGACAAAGTTCAAGGACAGGTATGAGCAGATAGCCGCCATCTTGGGTCTCACGCCCATCCAGCGGCAGCAGATATTCACCATCAACGCCCTGAACAACCGCGAGGGGCGCAGCTACTTCAAAGAGGTGTGGATATGCCGTGGGCAAAACTCGGACGTGTATGGTGTGGAGGAAGCCCCGGAATGTTACTGGGCATACACGACCGAACGGAGCGAAAAGGAAGCCCTGAAGGTATACCTCGCCCATTACGGCACGATGCAGGAGGCGATAACCCGTATCGAAGCCGACCGCAAACGTGCAGGAAGTCCGAAATATCTGGAATTTGCAAGGAAAGTAAATGAACATCAAAAGGTAATGTCACAATGGTAAAGTTACGATACATACTGGTAATGGTTTTAATGGCAACCGCATCAACCCCGGTGTTTGCCGGATGGAAGGTTGTCATTGACAAGAACTGCATCAAGGTGGTGGCTGCCAATACCGCCTCACAGAAACTGATAGAAGACCAGCATAACCAGCGTCTGGATTCCATCGCCTCCAAGAAGCAGAAGGTGGAACTCTATTCGGTGAGCATGGCCACCATCAAGGAACTCTACAAGCTCACGATGGAGAACATTTCGGGTTTCGGGACGGAGAGCCTGTACTACAAGGAAATCGGCACGTGCGCCTTTGACATACTCAAAGACGTGCCGGAACTGATAAACACGGTGAATAAGGCCAAGTTCAAGAACAAGCTCGCCTGCCTGACGGAGCTGGGCGGCCTCGTGATGGAGACACAGCAACTGGTAGGTAACTTCGTGAACATCGTGAACAACGCCAAGGTGCAAAATCCCCTCAAAGGACAAGGCACGGCGGAAAAGAAGAGCGACGGCTACAACCTGCTTGACCGTTATGAACGGCTGTCACTGGCCAACCGAATCTATACCGACCTGATGGAAATACGCTACAAGGTGGAGGGCATGATGCTGATGGCGCAGTTCGCGACAGCTAACGACCTATTCTTCGCCATAGACCCGGAAGGCTGGGCCAACGTAGTGACCATGAAAAACCAAGTCGGCGGCCTGATTCAGGACTGGAACGGACTGGTAGCGGCAAATTATTAACCCTTTGATGATACAGCTATGAAACATTGGAAGATAAGAATGGTACTCTTTACCCTTGTGCTGGCTTTGGCTTTTTTGCAGCCGGTGAAGGTCTCCGCCTATGTCCTGCCGAAGGACTTGCCGACCATCGAGGCATTGATTGCCCTGCACAAAGCCGTGAAGAAGGACGAAGACCAGGCCTTGCAGCGTGTGGCAACCAGTTTTGGCGAACAGTCGCTGCTCACCAAAGGGGCAGTCAAGTTCAACGATGTCCGCACCACGCTCGACACCAAGCTGAGTAACGCCCATTCCTATCTGGTGCTGGCCGGTGCCATATCCTCCACTGCCAACTCGCTGTACCAACTGGTCAGGGACTACAAGGACTTTACATCCAATACGTTCAGCCACGTATCCAAGAAACCATTCGTGGCATGGTACTATGCGGATGCCAACGTAGCCATTTCCCGTGAAGTCAAACACTGCTACAAACTATATGCTTCCGTGGCCGCCTCCGGCATCAACCTGATGAAAGCCTCCATGGACGAGAAGCTGAATCTGGTGATGACGCTCAAAACCACCATCGACAAGGCGAGGTACATCATCGACAACGCGAACCTGTACTGTTTTCTCATAACCGATTGCGGCTGGAAGCCGGACTACATCTGGGAAATCCTGAACTCCAGCGTCAAGGACGAGATAGCGGACAAAGTCATCAACAAATGGAAACAAGGATATGCAAGTTAGACAAATCATTATCGGAATAATGCTTATAGGACTTCCTCTTGCAGGCTATGCCCAAAGGCCGTCCCGTGACAACGAGAAGGCGAAACAATGGCAGTCAATGGAGAACGGCCCTTGGGACTTTGCACCTGACTGGTACTATTACTTCCTCCATAATAAATATTCCGGTGCGGAAATGTACTGGAAGTGGGCCGGTTTCAAGTCGGGCTTCCGGGTACGTTTCAAAGAACCGAAGTCCAGTGTAAAGCGCATCATGCCGGTACGTGTGACCTCGGAAGAGACCCAACGCCAGAAAGTGAAAAAGGTGGAAGAGGAACGGACGCACATAGAGGAACTTTACAAGGAAGAGTTGCTGAGGGAGGCGGACCGCAACGTGGATCTGACCTACGCCTCTTACAAGGACGAGTTCAACCGTATGCAGGGCTGCATCACGGACGGACTGCTCTATTGCATGAAGAAAAGCGACGGCAAACTCAAACATCAGGTGGACGAGCTGAGCCGTCAGAACGAGATCCTTTGTGCGGACATCGCCTATATCCACAAGACGGGAGTCGGCTACGGGCTGGAGAACGCCAAGCGGCAGCAGGCATACGAGGAAGCCAAGGCGAAGATGGAGGAACTGGTGGACCGTACCGCCCGTCTGTGCGCGGTGGCAGCTACGCATTATTAGGACACTTACAAACAAAGACAGAATATGAATCTATTATGTACACTTCTGACTATAGGCCTGCCGGCCATCGACGAGAGCCTTGATAAGCTGCTGGTCGCCATGGAAACATTTCCCAACGTGGCGGTGCTGGGCGATGCGGTCGGGATGGCACGGGTGATCGGGCTGTGCCTCGCGCTCTGTGTCGGCTCTTACGAGTGCTGGATGATGATGCTCGGACAGCGCGGCATGGACGTGATGAAGCTGTTCCGTATCGTGGGAATCTCCATCTGCATCTCCTCCTCTTCGTGGATATGCTCGGCCCTGCAGGTGCCCGGCAAGGGACTGGAATCCGCTACTAAAGCGATGGCGCAGGCAAAGAACAAGGAAGTGGCCGCTTTCGAGCTGAAAGTGGCGCAGAAGCAGGGCGAGTACCTTGACCGGCTCAGGACGGTGCAGGATTCCATCGCCACCGCCCAGCAGGTGGCCGCCATCGGCCAGGACGCGGCATGGTGGGACAAGCTCATCTACAACGTGCAGAACCTCGGCACCACCATCAACAACTACGCCCAGCGTGCGGCGGTGGCGGCAGAGACGAAAATGAGCGAGTGGATAAACGACGTCATACGCTTCGTGGGCGAGCTGATCTTCCAGATGTCCTATTACGGCATCCTCGTGGCGCAGCGCATCTTCATGGCCATCATGGTGATATTCTGCCCCATCATGTTCGCCCTCTCCCTCGCCCCGCCGTGGAACTCGGCATGGAGCCAGTGGATGTCGAAATACCTCTCCCTCTCGCTTTGGGGTTTCGTGACCTACATGTGCCTCTATTATATCGACTTTATCCTCCTATACAACCTGCAGCAGGACTTGGTGGCCTACAACCACCTCCTGCACGGCTCCGTCAACTCATGGTCGCAAATCGGCGCACTCGGCTTGCAGGGCATCGGATCCAACTGCATGTACGCCATGGGTATGCTCGTGGGGGCGTACATCATCCGTTTTGTTCCCGAAGTGGCCTCATGGCTGATTCCCGGCGGCGTAAGCTCCGGAGCAGGTTCTGTGGCAGGTTCGGCGGCAATGGGCATCACGAGCACGGCAGGATCGGCGGCGGGAGGTGCCGTAGGCGCGGCGGTGGGCGGCGCAGGTTCTGTGGGCAAGTCCCTCAAATCATAGGTAGTAACAACATCAAACAAGAAAGAATATGCTCATAGAATCATTGGCACAGAAAACAAGGCTCGCCATGATGACGGTAGTGGCAACCATCGCCGGTTGCGCCGTCATCTGCGGCTTCACCGTCTGGTGCTGCATCTCGCTGGTCAACAAGGAGAGGCAGCAGATATACGTCCTTGACGGCGACATCCCGTTCCTTGCGGAACGCGCCCAGTTAGAGGCCAACTTCACCATGGAGGCAAAAGCACACATCCAGCTCTTCCATCAGTACTTCTTCAACCTGCCGCCCGACAACGACTATATCAAGTGGACGCTCGGCAAGGCGATGTACATGGCGGACGGTACGGCACTCAAACAGAAACAGGCGTTGGACGAGAACGGCTTCTATTCGGACATCATATCCTCGTCGGCGGTCTGCACCATCATGTGCGACTCCATCCTGCTGGACGAGCATGAACGGAAGTTCACCTATTACGGCACGCAGCTTATCAAGCGGCGCACCAAGGACTTGAAGCGTTCGATGGTCACGACCGGCTACATCGAGAACGTGCCGAGGACAAGGAACAATCCGCACGGGCTGATGATCACGAACTGGAGGACGATAGAGAACAAGGATTTGGATTATTGACGTGTAACACCTTATCAAAGAAAATATGAAATCACTCAGAAAAATAGGGCGTGCCCACCGCTTGAAGACGCATGACCAGATAAAGGCATGGTTGCAGCCCAAGCTGGGCAGCATTGGCACGAAATACCGGCTGGCCGCAAGAATCAGGCTGGCAAACGCTTGGGCAAGGAAACATCCCAAGCGCACCTGTGCCTGTGTGGTGGGCACTTTGTCCTTCCTGTTGGCAGTCACCGTCACGTTGGACGGTATGCGTCCGAACGATGGGCAGGAACCAGACATCAGTGCCATCGCCAGCATGGAACCGCTTTTCAGCGGTTTCCGTACCATACAGGCGAACAAGGGCGTACAGCGGCAGACGTTGCTGGAACTGGCCGCCGAAGGGCAGGCACTCCGCGAGGAACTGGACTCCATGATAGCCCTGCCCCACAAGAGCCGTGCGGATTCCGTCCGCATCGTCCGGCAGTACGGGAAACTGGAAAGCATTGTCAAATCACTCAAAAACAACGATAACCCATGATGAAAATCAACTTCAAACAACCCAAGTACATCTTTCCGCTGGTGGTCTTCGTGCCGCTTTGCGCGTTAGTGTACTTCGTGATGCAGACTTTTGGGGGAGGCGGTGACACGCGGCAGACAGTGGCCACCGACCGCATCAACATGGAACTGCCGGAGGCCAATGCGGAGGAAGCCGGCGACAAGATGACCGAGATGTCCCGGCGTTTCGGTGACGAGGACGCTTTTACCGCCGTCGGTGCCATCGGCGAGGAGGAAAAGGACAAGGAGGAGCTGGAACACGGCTACAGCGAGGAGGAGCTGAACAGGCTCGACGCCGCCGAAGCGGAGCGTATCCGCCAGCAGCAGGAAATGGAGGAACTGGAGCGTTCCCTTGCCGAATCAAGGAAGCACATCAATTCATACGCCTACGGTAGCAGTTCTTCGGGCAATGTCTCACAGGACGATTTCGCCCGTGACCTTGAAGAAATCCAGCGGCGAAGTTACCAACGGCAGAAAGCCATCGAGAGCGGATTGGGTTTCGGCAATCCCGAAGCGGAAGAAGCGGCCCGAAAACAACGGGCGGATTCCATCGCCAAGGTACGCATGGAGGAAAAAGAACGCAACCGGCCGAACCTTGTCGTCAAATCATCCGATGCCGGTGCCGGAAAGTTCCATACGGTATCGGCACCCGATGAAGCGGCGGAAGCCAACCTGATACGGGCGATGATTGACCAGACCACCAAGGCGCGCGAGGGCACCCGGCTACGCTTCAAGCTGCTGGATGACGTGACGGTCAGCGGCACGAAACTGCGGAAGGGCACCTATCTGTACGGGACGGTGACAGGCTTCGGAGGGCAGCGTGTCCGCGCGGCGGTCACCAGCATCCTTGTGGGTGGCAAGTTCATCAAAGTGAAACTCTCGGTCTTTGACAACGACGGCATGGAAGGCTTCTACGTCCCCGAATCGGCTTTCAGGGATTTCGTGAAGGACGCTGGTGCCAGCACCGTGCAGCAGAATATCAACTTGGAGTCGGAGGACGGCTACGGCTCGGGCATTTCAGGCGAGGCCATCGCCCTGCAAGCCCTACAAAATATGTACAACTCCGCCACGTCCGCCATCTCTTCCAATATCCGGAAGAACAAGGCGAAAATCAAATACAACACCATCGTCTATCTAATCAACTCGGATGACGCGAGATAGGCAACATAATCCGTAAAATAATAAATATACGCACTATGAAATCAAAAATGCTTTTATGCTTCCTTTCCCTCTTTATGGCGGCTGCCGGCGCATCGGCCAACGAAAGGATTTATGTCAACCGGGAAGTGACCACGCACATCGTCATGCCGGAGAACATCAAGATGGTGGATATTTCCACCACGAAGATTGCCGGCAACCAGTGTACCGACAACATTGTCCGTATAAAACCGTCCTGTGGAAGCGACTCCATACCGGAGGCAGGCTACAGGGACAACGAGCTACTGGGCACGCTGACGCTTATCGGTGAGCGGCACATCGCACAGTACGACATCCTCTATACGCAGTCGCCCCAAATGGCCGCTTCCATCTTCGAGGTGCCTTACAGCCATACGCAGTCCTACATCAACCCGGAGGTCACCATGCCGATGGCGGAAATGGCGCGGTATGCGTGGGCGGTCTATGGCAGCGGACGGAAATACAACCAGATTGTGTCAAGAGCGCACGGCATGAAGGCCGTCGTCAACAACATTTACGCCGTTGGGGACTACTTCTTCATCGACTACTCCCTGCAGAACAAAACGAAGATCGCATACGATATTGAGGAACTGAGGGTGAAGCTGACCGACAAGAAGGAGACCAAGGCGACCAACTCGCAGACCATCGAGCTGTCTCCCGTATTCTCCCTGAACCATGTCAGAAAGTTCAAGAAGAGCTACCGCAACGTGCTGGTGCTACCCAAGCTGACGTTCCCGGACGAGAAGGTCTTGCGGCTGGAGATTTCTGAGAACCAGATCAGCGGACGTGTCATCACGCTGACCATCGAATACGAGGACATCCTACATGCCGACGGCTTTGATTCGGACATCCTGAAAAACGCGGCCTACTATCCCTATTATTACATCACTTATCCCTCACAGCCATGAAAAAATTGATATTCGCTTTATTGTGTGCGGTGGTAACGATTGGTGCGTCCGCACAGGACGGCAAACTGACGGTCAATGCCGGCTTCCTGTTCCCCTCCACGCTCAACGCGACTGTCGGTTATGAGCATCCGTTGGCCTACGGCAATGCCTTGGAGGTATTCGGTGAGGTCGGCAACCACTGGCGGAAGCCAGATTTTTGGAAAGGTTACTATTGGGACGGCGGCATCGTGTACAAGCACCGCCTTGCCCGTTACAAGAACGGAATGTTGCGCTTTCGCTTCGGGCCGCAGTTCGGGGCGGTGGAAAGGAAGTTCTTCCTCGGACTGGAGGGAGGCTTTGAATACAGTTATGTGTTCCGTAACGGATGGGAGTTCTCCCTTACCCAAAAGAACAATGTGAACTTCATACACGGAGACACGTTCCGAAACGGTATGCTGCTCGGATTCAAGATACCGTTTTAACCATCAACAGAAAGGAACACGGATATGGCATTTGAGGAAACACGGGAACAGCAGCAGATGTACAACTACTTCCGCAGCTGCATTTACATCTTTCTCATCATAGAGATTGTCATGAACCTGCCGGTGACGGCGGACAACCGCATCACGCAGTTCCTCCTCGACCTGCTGGGACGTTTCAAGATTTTCAACTCGGTATCGGGCTGTAAGGTGACGGAGCTGGTCTGCATCTGTGTGGTCTGCATCGGCACGAAGGCTAAGAAGGCCTTGAAGTTCAACGTGAGGACGATGGTCGTCTATCCCGTACTGGCAGGACTGACTTTTGTAGGGTTGTGCTTCGTCTTCCACGGGATGGATTTCGGTATCAGTTGGATGGGTTTCCCTGCGAACCGCATCCTCTATGCCGTCTGTTCGGTGGTGGGGACAATGCTGGTGCATCAGGGGCTGGACGGTATCGCCAAGTATTACAACTACAAGGTGGGTGAAGACCGCTTCAACTTCGAGAACGAATCCTTCCAACAGTCGGAGGCTTTGGTCAGCAACGACTATTCGGTGAACATTCCGATGATATACTACTGGAAGCGGAAGATGCACAGGGGCTGGATCAATATCATCAATCCCTTCCGTGGGACGATTGTATTGGGGACGCCGGGTTCGGGTAAGTCCTTCGGCATCATCGACCCGTTCATCCGGCAGCACGCCGCCAAGGGTTTTGCCATGATGTGCTACGATTTCAAGTTCCCGACACTGGCCAAGACGCTGTTCTACCAGTTCTGCAAGAACCGCAAGGCAGGGAAACTGCCTGATAATTGCGGATTCCGTATCGTCAACTTTACTGATGTGGAGTATTCCAACCGCATCAACCCGATACAGCGGAAGTACATTCCCGACTTGGCGGCGGCTTCGGAAACGGCCGCTACTTTGCTGGCATCCCTGAATAAGGGCGGCGGCGAGAAGAAAGGCGGATCGGAAGCGTTCTTCACCAACTCAGCGGAGAACTTTCTGGCGGCCATCATCTATTTCTTCGTGAACTTCCACCCGGTCGGGTTCAGGAACGGGAAGCGGCTGAAACGGTTTGTCTCACTGGAGGGAAAGAAACTGGAACTGGTGATACGGAACTGGGATGATTTCAATGCCGTCAATGAGGAAGGGAACGTGGTGCTGGACTTCGTGGATGAAAACGGGAATGATGTTTCTACCGATGAAGACCGTATGTTTGTGGAGCTGAACGGTTTTTCCTATAAAGACCGGACAGGGAAACGGATTGTCATTGACCGCTGCTGGTATGAGGACGAGGAGGGCAACGAGGTGGAGCCTGACACCGTTACGGGCGAGTATTCGGACATGCCACATGTGCTGTCGTTCCTTGGCAGACCCTACGACCAGGTTTTCAACATTCTGATGCAGGATGACAAGATAGCTTCTCTGATGGCGCCGTTCAAGAGTGCCTACGAGAATAAAGCGAACGACCAGCTGGAAGGCATGGTGGGCACGCTCCGCGTGAATGCCGCCCGGCTGGTGTCACCGGAAGCCTACTGGGTGTTTACCGGGGATGATTTTGACTTGAAGATTTCAGACAGGGAGCATCCGAGCTACCTCGTGATTGCCAACGACCCGGAAAAGGAGCAGGTCATCGGTTCGCTGAACGCCCTCGTGCTCAACCGCCTGATAACACGGGTCAACTCCAAAGGAAACATCCCGGTGAGCATCATCGTGGACGAGCTGCCCACCCTGTACTTCCACAAGATAGACCGTCTTATCGGTACGGCACGCTCCAACAAGGTGGCCGTGACGCTGGGCTTTCAGGAACTTCCACAGCTGGAGGCGGACTATGGCAAGGTGGGGATGCAGAAGATAATCACCACTTGCGGCAATATCTTCATGGGTGCGGCACGCAACAAGGAGACCTTGGAATGGGCGCAGAATGACGTTTTCGGCAAGGCGAAGCAGACCTCACGCTCCATCTCCATCAACGACCAGAAGGTCTCCACCACCATATCGGAGAAGATGGACTACCTCGTCCCGGCGGCGAAGATTGCGGACATGGCTACCGGCTGGCTGGCAGGCCAGGCGGCACGCGACTTCACGGCCACGGACGAAAGGATGCTCAACCGTTTCGACATAGAGCAGTCGGAAGAGTTCAAGACCACGAAGTATTTCTGCAAGACGCACTTCGACATGAAGAAGATAAAGGAGGAGGAAGACCACTACGTTCCGCTTCCTAAAATCTACGAGTTCAAGAATGACCGGGAGAAAGAAATCATGCTGAACCGCAATTTCAAACGGGTCAACCAGGAGGTCGAGGATATGGTCAGGGAACTGTTGGGCATGGGATGATAGCTTATGGATGTGTCAGGTACATTACATGGATTCTCTGCCCTGCCGAAACTGAGTGGCAGCGCATTGAAGGTCATTGCTGTTCTTTCAATGGTGGTTGACCACTCGGCTTATTACCTGCTGGAAGATGGCACATTGCTTTATGAAACGATGCGTTGCATCGGACGTATCGCTTTTCCGGTGTTCGCTTTCTTGATTGCGGAGGGCTTCCGGCACACCCGAAACCGAAGAAGATATTTTTTGCAGCTCCTGCTTTTCGCCGTAATCAGTGAAGTGCCGTGGTATCTGCTGGATGGAGCGGACGGTACGCATAACGTGATGTTCACTTTGGCTTTGGGAATAACAGCTTTAGCCGCTTTTGAGAAACTACATGAGTACCGCGTATTTTGCTGTTGTGTAATCCTAATGATAGCGTGGCTGGCCGCATGGTTAGGTGTGGATTACGAATGGAGAGGCATATTGATGATAGTCATCTTTTACTTGTTGGGATGTAGTTACAAGTATGCTTCTCCCTTTGGTAGAATGACGCAGTTGTTCTGTGCTTTTCCGCTCATAATGCACTACGGGATAGCTGGGGCATTGCTTGCGTGTATGGTACTCTGCTTATATGATGGAACAAGAGGATTCATACATGGTAATACAGCAAAGTATGGGTTCTATTCTTTTTATCCGGCGCATCTTATGGTTATCTTTGGTCTCGCGAATTGGTGGTAGAGAGGTAATGTACATACAAATTAAATGTATGTTCTCTTCTACCACCAAAATTGTGAGAATCATCATATCAAAGATTCTGGATAAGGTCCTCCTTTATTGATTCGCATAGTGTTTTATACAAAATCCTTTTATTTTCAGGAATATCCTCTTCTGAAATGCTGAATAATAAAAGATAAGACTCTGGAATTTTCAGCGCGTTGCATATTTTAGCAATGGTGCTTTTAGAAGGAAACGTACCTCCGGATTCTATGCTACACAATGCATTTGCTGAAATTCCGCACAGATTAGACAATTCTTTTTGGGAAATATCTTTTCTCTTTCTAAGTAATTTTATGGCATTTCCTATATCCATAATCTTTGTTGTTTATAAATGGCCACAGAACAGCTTTATAAGCGTAGGTGCAATTTCGATTAGTTTGAACAATAGAGGCAAAATTTCTTCAGCTCTATTTTTGTCATATTGTTCAATAATCTGAATGACTTCTGTTTTACACTCTTCCGTGAGGTTACTGTTTTTTATTTCTTTTAAAATACCTTCTTTGTTCATAAAAAATAATTTGAATAGTAAAATTAATTATAGGATGCAATTTTCTTTTTACTATTAAAATCATCGTCAGAGTCAGAAGAGAATATATGATACCTTGCGGCTACATAGATATTTCTTATAAGGAAATTTATGTGCCATCCTTGTTTAACATAGGTTGATTTCGCTATGTAATAATAGCTTTGAATAACAGCATCTAATACTTGGTTTTCCAGTCGGAATTTTTCATTAGCAGAATAAACCTCATAAGTAGGTCTAATTGCGAAACCTAAAGGATGGAAAGCTAATTCTTTTTTATCTACTGTTATTTTTTCAAACAAATCCGTCAATCGAGTAATATATGCGGATAGTTTGGAAGGTGTTTCATTTTTTACTTTTTCCTTAAAGACTTCTATCAAATGTTCGACATCAATGTCTGACCATTTCGAAGGCTCTCTTTGTAAATTCTTGTTTTTAAAGAGTTCAATAAACTGCTTGAAACTACTTAGTTCTTTTGGGGGAAGTTTGCTAACGTTGCGAAGAGAACTAATAAAATAACTTCGGATTTTTCGCACATAGGCTTCTGCGAAAATCTCAAGCCTTTTTTCATCTATACAAAGGCTTGACGTATCATCAATATTATCATACCCATTCGCCCTTAGCAATGAGGCTAATGCGCACATTGGTACATTCATAACCTTTTGGATTACATCTAAAGAGGTCATGAACGTTCCAGCCTTTTCTTCTGATAAGATTGACTTTGTGACTTGTATGTTTGAAAGTAAATCCATTTGCCTGCAAATATACGATAAAAGTTTTATATTACAAATGAAATTCGTAAAAAATACAACTATAACTTGTATTTGACTTATATCACATTCTTAAGTACTGCAAAATCAATTGAAAAAGATATTATTCTGAAAATGCTATAATGTTTTCAGTACCCGTATTACTTCACGAATATAATTGGGGTCTTCCGCATAGCCAATATCCCTTAACCACACGAGGTAGTTGCCACCTTTATACCGGTACTGTACCTTCGTATAATAAGCACGTACACTTTCCGTCCAATGCCCAAACTCGAAGTATTGTCCTGTCAGTGGATTGGTCAAGCCAAAAAGATTGTTCCGGTTGCGACAGACTTTTGAACGGAACCACCCCGTTTCTAAAATGGCCTGTGCCAATACTATTTTCGGATGGCGGATGCCGTTGTTTACTATTTCTTTATAGAGATTAGGAATTGTCAGTTCGGGAAGTCCTGCATCCGGTGTCGCCGGATTTACTTTTTCCGACTTTCCCGTTGTCACTTTCAGGGACATCCTTTTGTCACCTTTTCGGGCTTTGGGAGCATTGACAGCTTGGCCGTCCTTTGGAACAGTCACCGTGTCTTTCCCTATAGTTTCAGTGCAGTTAACTGATGTTTCTCCCTTATTATCAGCACTTATGGTACTATTCATAACCGGAGGCAGCTGGACTTCCGTCTCTTTGGTAATCGTGTAGAACTGTGCGGATGCCGCTATAGGCAGCAGCATCGCGGTGAACATTGTCAGAATAGTGTTGCGCATTTCTTTTTCAGGGGGTTACAGCAAATAATTTTGTGGCATCCAACGGCCACGGCCGCAAAATTAACAGCTCAACAACAGTCAAATGGAATTACACAACAGAAATCAATCCGAACAGCTGCCATACGAGAAACTGGCACTGTTGGGCATCGACCGTGAAAAGGCCGACAATCTGCCCCAAGAGGTAAAGGAAAGGCTGGTATCCGGAGAGGTCACACCGCTGATGCAGGTGTCGATAAGTGCCCGAAACGGTGACGTGATCACGTTGCCGCTCAAACTACAGATGACCGCCGACAAGGACGGCAATCCCGCCCTCTTAGCCTACCCGGTACGGGCGGAACTCGAAACGGAACGGAACAAGGTACTCCGACTGACACCCCAGGAAGCCGAACGGCTGGCCAAAGGCGAGGTACTTCAAAAAGCCGTGGAGGTGAACGGCGAGAAAACACAGCAGTACCTACAGCTCGACCCGGAAACGAAATCGGTCATCCACCGCAGGGTGACGGACATCGAAATGGAACGGAAACTCAAAGACATGGAGAAGGTAAACGACATCGAACTGGGCACGCAGCAGAAGCAGCAGGTACGGGACGGCAAGCCCGTGGAGCTGAACGTGGGCGGCGAGAAGGTCTCCGTGGGCATCGATCTCAAAGAGCCACAGGGGTTCAAGCTCATCAAGGGCGACATGAAGGAATGGGAAAGGCAGCAGAAGCTCCGCTACGACGACCTGCACCCCGAATACCTCGGCCTCGTGATGACCGACAAGAACCGCTGGGAGTACCAGCAGGTGGTGGACGCACAATCCAAGGAGCGTGCCCTGACGCTCAAACCATTGCGTGAAGAGAATATCGGTAACGGTCTTAAACGCTGACAGCTATGGCAAAGAAGAAAGAGACGGATGAAAACACCGGACTCGTCAGGCAGTTCGATGACATGAAGAAGAAGCATCCCGACGCGATGCTCCTTTTCAGGACGGGCGACTTCTATGAGATATACCGGCAGGACGCGGTGAAGGCCGCCGCCATACTTGCTATAACCCTCACCGACAGGATTATTCCCGGCGAGAAGGAACCCATGAAGATGACCATGTTCCCATACAACAAGCTCGACACCTACCTGCCCAAACTCATACGCGCAGGGACGAGGGTCGCCATTTGCGACAAGGTGGAAGACCCCAAGCTGACGAAGATGGCGAAGGAGGGCGTGAAAAAGGAACAAACCCAATCAAATCATTCAGATATGGCAAAGAAGAAAAAGGAACAGGCCGCGCAGGAAGAGCCTGTCCGGACAGTGAAGAACGCAGCCGGGGAGAAACCTGCCAAGGAAGAGAAAACCGGGACCGCCGTGAAGACCAAGGACGGTGAAGAAGCCAAAGAGAAACAGGAGCGTAAGCCGCGCGAGCCGCAGATGGTGACAGCCAACGGAGAGAAAGTGACCCACGGCCATGCCTACCAGAGCAAGACCAACCCGGAGGAATGGTACTTCACCGCCAAGATGGACGGGCAGCAGCTGAAACCGCAGCGGATGGATGCCGCCGACCTCGCCGCCTACCAGAAGAAGGAGCTGACGGTACCGCAGCTGATGGAGCGTTATTACCCGACCAAGCTGATGCCGAAAGTGCCGGAAGAGGCGTTCAGGATGCCCAAGTCGATTGCCGGGCCGGAAGGCAGCATCACCGTGGAGAAGTTCAACGTGTACAAGGAGAAGGACGAGCAGCGTCCCGACTTCGGCAAATACAAGTTCTACGCGCAGGTCGGCGAGGCCAAGATGTCCGCCGTCGCTTCCCGTCAGGACCTGAACGCCTACTTTGACCGGGTGGTGACACCTGAAAAGCTGGTGGAGCGGAACTTCGGCGAACGCCTGCACCTGAAATCAGCCTACGAGAAATACCGTCTTCCCGAAGGCGTTGACCAGAATGGCGTCCGTGTGGCCAAAGACCGTGCCGACAACAAGTGGAAGGTATCGGTGGACATGGGTGAGAAAGGGCGCACCACCAGGCAGGAAATCTCCTTCGACGACGGCTATTCCCTCTTCAAGGCGAAGACCGCCACACGGGAGCAGATAGCCGCCAAGTACCTGAACACGGAAATCACCGGGCTGCTCGCAGCGAATACCGCCAAGGTGGAGAAATCCGCCTCCATGAAAATGTAAACCAATTCGTCAAACCATAAACAAGAACAATATTATGTCAGCAATGAAACATGAGGAGCTTGTGCAGCTCCTTCAGGAAGGCAAGATTGGCCACCTCCGTTTTGTCATGGAGGGTGACAACGCACGGGAGTATCTGGAATGGTGCCGCTCGCACGGCACAGACCCGTCCGACGAGTCGGCGGAGTTTTATGTCGAACAGACGGACATCGAGCAGATGGACCGCCAGATGATGGATGACGAGGACTATGGCATCTGGAACTGATACCACGTCCGTATCCGGCAACGCAGGACAGGCGGCACTCGACCGATTTGCCGGGATGATGATCGAGCGGATGCGGCAGATGAAAGACACCGGCTGGAAGCAGGGATGGATCGGCGGCGCGTCAGGCTTTGCCGGACTGCCCCAGAACGTCAGCGGACGGAACTACTCCGGCTCCAACTCGTTCTTCCTCCAGTTGCAGACGGCGGCCATGGGCTACCGCCTGCCGGTCTATCTGACCTTCAAGCAGGCGCACAACCTCAAAGCCCACGTACTGAAAGGCGAAAAGGCCTTTCCCGTGGTCTATTGGGACATGATGGTGAAGGACAAGTACGGCAAACGCATCAGCTCGGAAGAATACCGTGCGTTGGGCAAGGAGGAAAAGAAAGGAATGGAGGTGATACCCTTCATCAAGGCCTTCCCCGTGTACAACGTGCAGCAGACCAATCTGGCTGAGATTCAACCGGAACGGATGCAGAAACTACAGGACAAGTTCAAGGTGCCCGAACTCCGTGACACTGCCGGGATGTACGCCCATTCCGCCCTCGATCGCATGGTGGAGACACAAGCCTGGCTCTGCCCGATACAGGTGGACAAGCGTGTGGACGGGGCCTATTACTCTCCCTCCAAAGACCACATTGTGCTGCCCATGAAGGCGCAGTTCAACATCGGCGGCACGCCGGAGGACACCTACCGTGGCGGCATGGAGTTCTATTCCACCATGCTGCACGAGATGACGCACTCGACCATGACGGCGGAACGTCTCAACCGGGACATGGGCGGCAAGTTCGGCGACCCGAAGTATGCGAAGGAGGAACTGGTGGCGGAGCTGACCGCAGCGATGATCAGCCACTCGATGGGCTTTGACTCCAAAGTAACCGACAACTCGGCAGCGTATCTGGATTCATGGATAGGCGTGCTGAAACAGGAACCGAAGTTCATCGTCTCCGTCATGGCGGACGTGAACAAGGCTTCCGACCTGATTCTTGACCACGTTGACAAGCAGCGGCTGGCACTCGGCGAACAGCCGTACCTTGCCAAGAACGACCCTCTTGTACCGTTAGGCCCGGACGAGGAAGTACCCTTCAAGAACGCGGCCATCGTAAAGACCCGTTCGGGCGGCTACGCCATCCGCGCCTCCTACGATGGTGTGGAGTTGGGGTTGAAAAACGTCTCCAAGGAGACGGCCAAGACCTATTTCCAGCTCACGGACATGAAGGACAAGGCGGCGTTCCTGCACATGACGGCACGCAAGACCTACGGACCGGAACTGGCGGTGATGCAGCGGACACAGAAAACGGGTACCGGAATCAGCATGATGTAAAACGACCGGCTTATGGCAGACTACAAGGTAAACTTCAAGGACTTGAAAGCACGGGTGGGTGTCGATGACATCGCCTACGCGCTGGGCTACCGGCTTGACCGCAAGGCCGGTGTCGGACGCTACATAGAGCTGGTGCTCGGGGAGAACGGCAACCGGCGTGACACCATCATTGTCAGCCATCCCAACGACAAGGCGGCACAGACCTTTTTCCGCCGGGACGGTTCAAAGGGTGATGTGGTCACGCTGATACGGGAAAACCTGAGCGCTTTCACTGTATCGGGCAAGGACGAGTGGCAGAAGATTGCCAAGGTCATGGCACGGTTTGCCAACATGCCCGAACCCGAATACCGGGAAGACCGCGAATATGTGAAGTCGGTCAAAGCCACCGCGTTTTTCGATGCCTCACGGTACGAAGTAAAACCGATAGACACGGAAAGGATTCCACGGCTTTTCTCCGAACGGGGGCTTTCAGACGGAACGGTCAAGGCACTTGCCCCGTTCCTTTCCCTGATACGTGACCGACAGAACGGGAAGTTTGACGGTTACAACATCGGCTTTCCTTACACCAACGGCCACAGCAACGTGCCGCAAGGCTACGAGATACGTGGATATGGCGGTTACAAGTCAAAGGCGGCAGGTACGGACTCCTCTTCATCGGCGTGGGTGGCCGACCTGTCCGGCGGCAATCCTTATATCGTAAAAAGCGTGTTCTTCTGCGAGTCCGCATTTGACGCGATGGCTTTCTATCAGGTGAACCGGGCACAATTAGGAACGGACATTGCCCTTGTGTCGCTTGGAGGAACCTTCTCGGACAGACAGATAACCGGTGTGATGGAACGGTTTCCCGATGCGCGTGCATACGACTGCTTCGACAATGACCTTGCCGGACGCATCTACGGGCTGCGCATGATGGCGTTGCTGGAAGGCATCCCGATGAAAATCAATAAGAGAGACAATATCCTGTCAGTGGAAGCCAAAGGAAAGACTTTTGAGCTGAACCCTGAACGTCCGTTGACCGTACAGGTCAACGAGCACCTTTCCATCCGTCACAAGATGGGGCAATGGCTGCCGCCCAAGGCGTTCAAGGACTGGAATGACTGTCTGCTGAACAAGCCGATGGCACCGGTTATCTCTCCACATAAGGAGGAACGTGAGGAAAACTTGGCCGGGCGCAGAAGTGCCGGTCTTAAAATCTAAGGAATATGGAATCAATCTTCATCAAAAAGCGACTGGCGGCTTTTGCCGTCCTGTTGGGATTGGGCGCAGGGGGCGTTCCCGTCTTCGCCCAACAGACTGACCCGGCCCTGACCGCAGCGGTTGTGGCACAGACAGCGGAACTGAAAAGCATCCACAAGAAGCGGAGGAAACTCCAGGAGCGTATCATAGCCGCAGAAGCCGCCGTAACGGTGGCCCTCGACCGTGTCCACAGCGTCGAGGACAAAATGCTGGAATACCTGTCGAACGCGCAGGGAGCGATGCAGAACCTGTACCAAATCAAACGGGCAGGGGAACTGGTGACAACGGAAATCCCCAAGAACTGCAGCCTGCTGACAAAATCGGTCGGCGGAAACCTCAAAGGGACGGCCATTGCCGCCATCGTGTCGGATGAGCTGACGGACGCGGCCACACAGATGGCTGCCCTCTATCCGTTCATGAAACAGCTGGTCACTTCGGGCAGCTATAACGTCACAGGCTCTGACGGGAAAAACGAGAAGCACAAGGTGAACCTGCTGAACTCTTCGGAACGCTACTACATCGCCAACGAGGTGGTCACAAGACTGGAGGCCATCAACATAGACCTCTTCATCTTGGCGTGGCAGGTGCGCACGCTGTCGTGGAACGACCTCTGGTTCTCCCTCGACCCGGAAGGCTGGGCCAACGTGATGTCGGGCAAGAACATCATCGGCGGCATCGTGGCGGAATGGAACCAAGGCTACCTGCTCAAATGGTAAGGGAATAAGGAATACGAACATCGTAACAACAAATAAATAAGAAAATGGAAACAGAAAAGAAAATCATAGGCCGCTGCCCCTTGTGCGGCGGCAGTGTAGTGAAGACCTGCAAGGGCTACCGCTGTGAGCATAACATCGGCGACAATCCGTCCTGCGTGCTCAACATCAACGGCATCATCGGCAACCGCAAGATGGGTGACGGGGAAGTGGCGGAGCTGCTGGAGAAACGCCGTATCCTGCTGGACGGCTTTGCCACCAAGGAAGGCAAGACCTTCCCGACCGTACTTGAACTGGCGGATGACGGTGCGGTAAATATGCGACCGGTCATCGGCAAGTGCCCCCACTGCGGCGGAGACATCCGTGTGGGAAGCCGGGCGTTCAACTGCTCCAACTACGGCAATCAAGAGAAACCTTGCTCTTTTGCCATCTGGCGTAACATCGGCGGCCACCAGATCACGCTTGCCGAGGCTACGGATATCTGCGAGAAGGGCATCACCGCCTCCGAACTGGAAATGTACCGGGATGACGGCTCCATCTACCGCAAACGGCTGGGGCTTGCGCCTGACAAACTTCAAATCGTGAAGGTATGAGACAGGGTTCACTGATTATCTTTATTTTGGTTTCTGCCGTTCTGTTCTGGGGCGGCGTGGTTTGTTTCGTCAGTTGTTCCGGCAAGCCGGAGAACCGGGCGGTGGAAGTGGCGGAGAAGGCATTGATGGCTTCGGTCGATAACCCTAAATCCGTCAAAATACTTGCTATCAGCAAGGCGGATTCCGTGTTCGGCAGGGACTATGTGACCATGGATGAGAAAATGGCTCTTTCAATGGCGATGATGAAAATCAACGAGAAAGTGATGAAGGAAACGAACGGCTTCGAGAATTTCAACCCCGATGACAAGGCGATGTCCGACCTGATGGAGCGGCAGATGGCTGTGATGTCGGCGTTGAGAGGACTTATTGTCTATGAAGGGAATCCCCATGGCCATGCGAGACAGCCCTTCAACGGCTGGAAGGTCAAGATAGAGTTCGAGGCCAAGGATTCGGGCGGCAAGCCCTACCGCTCTGAATACTGGTTCATACTCGACAAGGAAGCCCTTTGTGTGGTGAAATCCTTTGAGGTGCCGTTGATGTAGGCACAAATCCTTTTCTCCGGATTGCATCATAAAATACTTTTGTCCCGGCATCTTATTATCAGGTAAGGTGTCGGTTTTTTTGTGACGGCCTTTCTTTTGATACTGATTCCATGAAGTCCCGGTGTGCCAACATCGGGGCTTTCTTTTTCCACACCATACCTGCATCACGCTCCCTGCGGATTTTCCGATACAAAGAAACGGAGGGCAGTGCCGACGGCAAACGGCGTTTCACTTGGCTGCACGGAAAGCGGCCGGCAGCCTTCCGCAATTTGTGCCAAATTGGGTATTCCGTCCTCTTTCCGTCGGCCACGTTTGCCTTATGGCACTTACGCCCTCCGTGAGGCAGGTATCGTAAACATCCCGGAAGCGAGAAGCCGAAAAGCTTCAAACAAAAGGGAAAAAATTAAGAACTATGGCTATCATACTTAAAGACAGGAACGAAAAGGTAACGCTCAATGGCAGTGTGTATGAACTTACGCTGCTATGGAACAGAGAGGACATCCGCAGGTGCTGCTTCGGTATGCCACCCGAATATGCCCACATCCGCAAGGACGGCAGGAACTTCGCCACCATTGACTGCTATTCTTCATTGAAAGGTTTTAGGGTTGATGAGTTCCATCGGGTTTTCGTCAAGCCGGAATGGAAGGTGCTTTTTGGCGACAAGGACATCAACACCATACCCTTTATGGATATACTCCAATCACTGCCGTTGCAGGACAGCAATTTATGAACCATCAAATATCAGGACTATGCACAGCATCATTTATCAAATCAGCAACCAACCGATAAGCAAGGAAGAACATATCGGAGTTGACCACATCGAAGCAGGGGACATGACTTCCCTTGATTATGCTTATGAGAGTAGCGAAGAGGAACGCAAAGAGAACATCCGCTGCCTTGTGGAGCACATATTGCCAAAAGAGATGTTTTCCCTTAACGAGGACGGAGAAACGATTGTATACCAAAGCGGTTTTGCGGAATGGCGAAAAAGCTATCTTGACACCATCCATACAAGGATGGCAGACATCAACGAGGAGAACATCATGAAATGGGTCGGTCCGGCTTACCAACTACAGAAAGCCATCCTCAATCCGCTTTGCACCGATGCGCTCTTTGTAACGGACTTCTCTAACGGGTACGGACTGGCGGAACGGTCGAGGGAACTGATGACCATCATAGGCAATCTTGAAATCGGGGACAAACTCTATGTTGGGGCGGTTTTCGGGTATCATTTCTAACATACGGACACATATAATCAGAACGGATATGAAAGGAACAGAACAATTCAAGGAGATTATCAAGAACTATCTTGACAACAGGGCAAAAGAGGATGAACTCTTCCGTGCCAAGTATGAAACCACAGAACGAACCATTGACGATGTGGTCACTTATATACTGAATGAGGTGAAGCAGTCGGGATGTTGCGGTTTCTCCGACATGGAGGTATTTTCAATGGCGGTACATGCTATTGATGAGCTTACACTGGAAATCGGAAAGCCTGTTAACTGTGATGTGGTGGTGAACCGTCATATAGACCTGACCGAGGAGGAAAAGGCGGAGCAAAAGGCACTCGCCCTCAAACGCTACCAAGAGGAGGAGCTGCGCAAGTTGCAAGTGCGCCACTCCAAGCCAAGGACAAGCAAGCCGCAAGAGACGAAACAACCCCAACCCTCACTTTTTGATTTTTAAGCCATGAAACCGAGAACGAAATTTGAAAAAACGGTGGCAGCCTCCAACGAGAGGCTGGCCGCCATCAGCTCAAAAGCGGTTGATTGGGCTATACGGAACGTCGTGAAACATATTTCTTTCCGCACATCGGGGCATAAATGCACGTGTGGCGATTGTGGAGGGGAGTTTGACTATAAGGGAAAAGGAAAGTCTGCACGTTGCCCCCACTGTGGACACCGTTTGCAGACGGTTGATACGTTGGCACGCAAGAATAAAGAGGCATGCTACTTTTCCACCCTTGAAGCGGTGGACGGTATGCAAGTGCAGCGTGTGTTCCTGCTGACTGTCAACTACAGGAAAGGCAAGCCAATGGAAGCCTTTTGTAACGAGGTGTGCCGTCTGTGGCTTGACAGCAAAGGAAAGACTGCCGTCACTTCATTGGCAAGGACTTTGGGTTATTACAAGGACAGCTTCAGTTGGGCTTCATCCATCGAACTGAGGAGCATGACAGATGTTCATTGGGTTATCTCCAATACATACGTCTATCCTTATTATTCCGTCATACCTAAGCTAAGACGCAACGGTATGAAGGGCAGACTTCCCGATACCCATCCCATGCGTTTGGCGAATGCCTTGCTTTCCGACCATCGTATAGAGACGATGATGAAAGCCAAGGACTTACAAGCCGTAGCGTATTTTATCAGCCATCCTCACGACCTTGACAGGTTTTGGCAGTCCTACAAGGTAGCTGCAAGACACCATTATCAACCGGAGGATTATGATATGTGGTGTGACACCATCCGGCTGCTTGACAGATGCGGACGGGACATCCATAACACAAAGTACATCTGCCCCAAAGACCTCAAAGCCGAGCATGACCGTTGGTTGAGCAAGATGAACCTCATGGAGGAGAAGCGCAGGAACAAGGAACGGATGGAGAGAGCCAAAAGACACGAGGCGGACTTCTATAAGAACAAGTCTTGCTTCTTCGGCATCGTCATCCGTGACAATGACATTGAAATTTCTGTGCTTGACTCCTTGGAGGCATACAAGGCGGAGAGCGAAAAGATGAAGCACTGCGTGTTCCAATGCGAGTATTATGCAAAGACTGATACCGTTATTCTGTCGGCTCACGACCGACAAGGCAACCGTATCGAAACCGTAGAGTTCTCACTCACAAAAGGAAAAGTGGTGCAAAGCCGTGGCGTGTGCAACTCCAATACGGAATTCCATGACAGGATTATCAAGCTGGTCAATGACAATGCCCACCGCTTCTTGGAGGCGAAGGTTACAGCATAAGTTCCTGATATGTGTTCTGAACTCCGACTTGCGCCGTGAGGCGTGGGTCGGAGTATTGTAGACCTTTACTCAAAATTCGAGTTGCTGTCGCAACTGTAAAGATGATGAATGGCTGTTCGGTATCAAAGGTTTTAATCTTTGTCAAAGACTTCTCCTGAAATAGATACGATGTCATCTATCCGTAGGATGTCTCCATTCTCCAGTTTAATAGTTCGCTCATATTCGTTGAAAGATTTTATAATGCCGGTAACGGTTTCGTATTTTCCGCCACTCTTTTTATTATCTGGAATAAAATAGATGAAGGTATAGCTGTCCCTTTCCGTGATATTTTCAAGTGCTTGGTTAAGGCATTGCGACAGTTCTTCCATTTCGTCAGAAGAAAGCATAGTTCTTGCGTCTGTCAATCTTGTCGCCTCTGATATGGCATCATCATAGCCGACGAGAGCCGCAAAGGGAGCGAACTGAGCGGCACGGTTTTCCATCGGCATAGGTCTCCTGTTTTTGGAAACATGGTGAGGCAGGTTTATTATATCTTCATATCTACTCATGGTGTCCTCCTATCTGCTGGTTGCGTTCCTTTTATGTAGCCCCTTCTGAATAGTTCAGGCCTGTAAGAATAGAGTTCTTACCGAATTTCTTTTTTATTTGGATTACTGCCTCCTGACGGCGACGCTCCTTAGCCAGTCTTTCTTTCTCAGCTTTCTCTCGTTCCATCTTTTCATAATCAGGAAACAGGTCAAGCTGCACAACATTATTTACAGGCTTCACTTCCACTTCACTGACAAGGTGGTTTATTGACAAGGTTAGTCTTCGCACCAATAAATCCGGATTAATGATACGGTCAAATAGCTCTCCTATTTTCTCCATGAGAATCTTTCCCGAAGAGGTCGGATGTTCTATATTGGTAGTGCCGTGCGCATGAACCGGAATTTTCCGGCCATAATGGTCTGTGGTAGTATTGCCTTCATATATGCCGTTGGATAATGATTCTATGTCATAGCCTACGGTGAGGACTATCTGGTCTGTCAACAGTTTCTTATCCACAAGTTCAAGAGAAACGGAATGTGCCATTTCAAGCACTACGATACGGGCTTTCTCGACTGTATAGGCTGACTGGAGAACCTGCCCACTGCTCATAGAACGTGTATCAGGGCGATAGGCTCTTACCAAATCCATTGTCACAGGTTCCCATCCCCATGCGTGGTCAATAAGCAGTTCTGCATTAACTCCGAACAATTTGTACAGGAAATCTTCATGTTCCAACGAGCAACGGGCTATATCTCCCATAGTTATAATACCATATTGAGTGAGACGATTTGCTATTCCACGGCCTACACGCCAGAAGTCTGTCAGTGGAGTATGCTCCCAAAGCTGCCGACGATAAGACATCTCATCAAGTTCCGCTATGCGCACTCCATCCTTATCAGGCTGCATCTTTTTAGCTACAATATCCATGGCTATCTTACACAGATACATATTTGTTCCAATGCCGGCAGTAGCAGTAATACCCGTTTTAGCCAGCACCTCACGAATCATCTTCATGGCCAGTTCATGAGCCGTCATCTTATATGTGGAAAGATAGGGTGTTGCATCAATAAACACCTCGTCGATGGAATAGACATGCACATCTTCTGGATCAACATAGCGCATATACACCTCGTAAATACGTGTACTGTATTTGATGTAGTGAGCCATACGGGGCTTGGCCACAATATAGTCTAAGGCAAGGTCATTGTTTGAATCAAGCTTACATTTTGAATAGGATTTTCCCTGATGCCCACGTTGTCGGTTTACCTCACGAACCTTCTGTACCACTTCAAACAACCGTGGTCTGCCGCCTAAACCGTACTGCTTCAAGGCAGGGGAAACAGCCAGGCAAATCGTCTTCTCCGTCCGTGTCGGGTCAGCAACGACAAGGCAGGTATCAAGCGGGTCCAATCCTCGTTCCACACATTCCACAGAAGCATAGAATGATTTCAAGTCTATGGCGATATATTGTTTTAGAATCTCTGAATCCATACTAAAAGTATAACCTTTATAGAACCAACATACATAGTAATATAAGAATTGCAGATATAGCTATCCACATCCATATATTTGTGCCTTTCTTTGATTTAAGCTCGGACATAGAATGTTCGAGTTCTTTTGCTTGCTCTTTTGCGTGATTAAGCTCTTTCAAAGTTTCTGCATTTTGCATGGTAGCCTTTTCCAAACTTTTTTGTAACAGAGTATTCGCATCTTGCATCTTAGTCAGATTCTTGCCTAAGTCTTCCTGCTGTTTTTGATGAATTATTTGAAGCTTTTTCTGGCTCTCATTGAGAGTTTTTAGCTGTTCTTGTAGACTCTGGTTCTGCTTTTGCGCAGCCTCAATTTGTTCTATATGTTTTTTATTTGCTATCTGCTGTTCTTCATCTGCTTTCTTTTGATTCTCTGTCAGGACACGAAGTTTATCTTGCAGTTCTTTGTTTAGTTTATTAGCGGCTTCTACTTGCTCGTTATGCTTCTTTGTTGCTATTTCTTGTGCCTCAGTTGCTTTCTTTTGATTTTCAGTAAGCACACGCAATTTCTCCTGCAATTCTTTGTTCTGTTTATGCCCGGCATCAATCTGTTCTTTGAATTGTTTTTTTATCTGTTCTGTTAAAATTGCCCTTGAATGCGTTTTCTTTTCATTGGCACTTTCTACCATTTCTGAAAAATATTGTCCTAAGCCATTTGGTGTAGGAGCACATTTATCTACCAGTTGTTTGATAAACAACTTTTCCTCCACATGGCCAATAGCTCCGATTATAGGTGTCTTTAGTTCTATAATTGCAGCCAATACTTTAAGGTCATCCAATTTCTCGATTCCTCCACCACCGCCTCTTACAATAGCAATTATATCATATTGTAATTTATCAACCTTTTTAAGCTGTGTCACTAACTCTGCTGAATTAGAGAAACTAACCCTGTATTCTTCAAAATCAATAGCAGTACGTGCAGCATTAATACCTGCCTCAAAATCACCCATAGTAATTGAAGTTTCAGCGAAAATTAGTGCTATCTTAGGACGTCGGTCTGATAATAGCAAATTTTCAATGATAGTATCGACATTCTTAAATCCTATTGATGACTTCTTCTGCCTTAATTCAGACTGTTTTATTTCATCCTCACTTATGGCTTGCTCTTTTACAATTTCAATGCGACTAACATTTAGTACAATTTGAATGAATCCTTTTGATGAGATATTTCGATTTAGTACGCCGCCTACACTTACGAGATTTCCGTTTTTCAAGTTCTCTCTCTGTTGTTGGGTTAGCCGTAGTGTGAGTTCTTCTTGACTATCTTCATCTCTTAAAGAGTCATAGCAATATGCCCAATTCCCTTGTTTTTGATTTGCCAGATAGATACCACGCAGATATACAATCTGAGCATTAACAGATTGTCTTGCTAAAACGGAATTGAATATACCAATAATTTCCGATGGCTTATAAATGTTCTGTGAAACAGAAGAGGACTCTTGTTTTATGATTTCATTCATATTATTCTACGTATGGCTTTGGATGATAAAAACAGACAGAAATTAATAGGTAGCATATTGTTACATGGTTCGTTATTCCCATTATTATTCCCCTTTGTTAGAATACCAACAACTTCGTTACCTATAATGGCTGGACCTCCACTACAACCTGCTTTAAGATGTGTGTTTGTTAATGCCCCAAAATAATTTTCTTGCTTATAACACTCTACAAAAGCATCACACTCAATTAAATCAAACCCAGACGTACTTGTTTTGAAACTTATACTCTTTAATTTCATTCCACTTTCAATAACGCCATTGTACAGTTTAAGTTCGCTTTTCACTTCTGGCATGGAGAATACTGCAAGGTCATATTTGGAGGCATCCTGTTCATTTACTTCATAAAACGAGGGCTGCGTAAGATAACGTTTCCTTTTTGATAAAAAAATAAAGGGATTTTCAGAATCCCTTATTACGTGCCCAGGAGTAATGAAATACCCATCAATTAGAAAACCACAACCATCTACGTAGTTGGTGTTTTGAATTGGTAATATGTATTGTAGTAAACTCATTTCAAATCATTAATTATATCTATTATCGCTTTTGAATGTAAGTTTTCGTTTTTCCCCTGTGGGTGTTCGGAACAAATCATAATTGTATTCTTAATTAAGTAAGCTGTAGATTTGTATTCTCCCCATGATTTACATTCAATGGCTTGATCGTAATTCTCATGATTTAGATATGATAGAAAATCCTGAACCCAGTTTTCACCTGTTAGGAATACAATTATCCTGGGGGAAAGTTGTTCAATCTCTATTTCCAATATTTTTAGACAAGTTTCTAATTGTGCGTAATACAGTTCGTTGTTTGGATTACCTCCATTGAATGGGGCGACCTTGCAGACATTACTCCATGCTATATAGCTTGACCAATCTTCTGGGTAATAATATTCAGAGACTCTTTTTATAACCCTCCAAAATGCAGACCGACGTGAATTGTAACCATTATTATTTCCCTCAGAGTTTTCTACCCACTGCATCTGGTCATCTCTATTAAAGATCCTATCAGCAGTATTCCCAAATAATACATCAATATCTTCTTCGTCAGTAATCCATCCATTTGTAGCTCTTCCTACAAACAGAATGCCGGCATGTTCACTCTCTGGAAAGTTACGTCCCCATTGCATACAGAAAAAAGCCTTGGAATATGAAAAACCTTTTACAGATTGTATAAGGCTCTCATATAAAGGATATAATCTCCTTCTTAATGTTTTTGCAAATTCTGCATTCATATGTTATCTATAGGTTGTGAGAATTCTCTTTCATGTCTTGTTTTTCCAATGGATAAACCTGCTATTACTTTTGCACCTGATCCTTCCAAAAGTCTCTTGAAATTTTCCATTGATCTTCCAGATGTAATTACATCGTCAAATAGTATAACATATTTATCCTTAAAATAATCCGAGTTTATACTAAATTGGGCTTGGGCAACTCCTCCCAAATGTTTAGCCTCACCTTCATTCAAAATGTAAACATAATCATAGCCATTTTTCATGCCGGTCAAAGAACAAAGATTTTCAGAAAAATCTTTGTATCTTCTTTCCGTTACAATTTTCTTGGATGACGGAATGCAAACAAGTGTTAGTTTAGAAGCTCTGCTTCCAAAAAACTTATTTATTACTCGCCTTAATAAAGGAAGAATTTCATTCATAGATCTTTTATGCCTGCTCTGGATTTCTAACTCAGATTGTGGCCTATTGGGATTTGCCTTAAAATCCCAGATTAAATTTCTTATATCCCATTCCCTTTCAGATGCGTCCCAGTCGCAAGTCGTAGGATAATAGTAATAGAGTGAAAAGCAATGAAGAGTAGAACGATTGGGTTGTGGCCACGAAGATACATAAGACTTTAAATTACTGATGTCCTGTTGCCGTTTGTATTCTTCCAAACGTATTCTTTCTTCTTCTAATTTTCTAAGTCTTTCAGCTTCTTCCGCTTTTCTTTTTTCCTCTTCAATGCGTTTCTTTTCTTCTTCCTCCCGCTTAATTCTTTCAGCTTCTTGTTTGGCTTTTTCTTTTATTTTCCTCTTTGTGGCATTTACAATTTCCTCTTTTTCAAAGCCTTTTAATAGAGAAATGTACACTATATCCGTATAACAGTCATAGCGACCTTTCTTTAAGCAATCTTTACGGCAGTTTCTTTTGAGGTTGATTAATGTCTGACAGTTTTCTTTCATTCGACTGACAGTAGAAATCAAATCAATAACGACATAACGAACTTGATCCTCAACAGAAATGGGCGATGGATTGATAAATCCATACGGAATACCTCTTATGTTGAGTTGTTCCATTAAATATTTAAAATGATAGTTTGCTACATCCTTTGTCAAAAGTTCGTCAATGGCAAATACTATTTTTATATTCTCATCTTTTTTATAAATCTCACTTAGTTTTCCTATAAAACCTAATAAATCATCATATACTCTTTGGATGAAATAACGCTGCTTTCTATAAAATTGAGGCAAATTTTCCTTATTGCTTTTGTAGGTAGGAAAATAACTTAAATCTACGCCATCAACCTCGCTATATCCCGAATTGAATAAATTCCATACCTTGTATGGTCCGCTTCCTTTTTCACCGTTTACTTTTAAAATTTCAAATGGTATCTCATAAATGTAGCACCCGTAATCTGAAAGTATTTTAGGCATAAGTTTTCTACATTCTGCAGCATATTCCTCTTGTGAATGTATCCATTTTTCATAGAAGGAGGCTTCATCGGCAGATTTTTCAAAAAGACAAATTTCGTCTTCACGCTCTACGATCTCATATATTGATAAATCAGCACTATTTTTTCCATCATCATATGTATAATATCTTTCAAGGGCTGGTAGTCCTTTGGGGTATTTCTTTTTTAGTTGATTATACTTTCTTTGTGCAACATCTAGTTTTTGTATTTCATCTATCTTATGAATAATTATTTCTTTGTCATTTCCATATGTGTTTTGACATTTGTATGCGGAAAGGCCAAACGGATATTGTTTTGCGATTTTAGCATACTCTTCATCTATGCATTTCAACGCATAAGCATCTAACTCGCTTAAATGGAGGCACAAATATTCTATATCACTTTGACTACGATGTGAAAATACCAAGAAACTTTCATGATATTTTTTTCGCCTTTCATTGGCTAAAACTTCATCTTCATATTGAATCCGTAAATCTTCCTTTCTTAGCTCAGCTTTAATACGATCTTCATCCATACGCAACTCGTTAATATGCAAATAAATTTTCTCGTATTCTTCTTTGTCTAGATTGTCTATTGAACGAGGTGCGGTTCTATTTATATGTTCTTGAGGAATGCACTTTTTTTGAAATTCTCTAAATCGAATTAAATCACTGGAATGAAAGGATTCCCATGCTATTTTCATTGGATTTATAAGAGGGTCGGATTTCTCTCCTTTTTTCAATCTTGCTTCATTCTCAAGGCGAATAGCATATTTGCTTTTCCTGTTACCAGGCAATGTTACAGAAACTCCGGGTATATCATTAAGCGAAAGTTTTTTTACTAACTCATAAAATGCGTGTGGATATAGAGAAGCGGCTTGGATAACATCTTGCCTACGCTTGTCATACGCCTTTTCTTCAGCAATTATTTTCTCAAAATCCAAAATTTCTTTTTTATGATTTACAACATACAATTTGTCATTATATGTTGGGCGGAGGTCAAAACAGCTAGAAAGAGTGCCTACAATCTGTTTGCCCCGCCATCTGCGAAATGCTTCAGAGTGGTTATTTACCAAATCATTGTATGTAGAAATAACCTCAGGATTAAGGAAGCCCAGGATACTATCAAATACACCCATATTGATTATCTTATCAAGGTTAATATCTCATCAGGTCTAACAATTGCATGAGAATAGCCTGATTGTAGCAACTCGCTCTTTTCTTTCGTTCCCCAAAAACAAGCCACACTTTCAATGCCTGCAGCATTCGATGCCTGAATATCAATGACTCTGTCACCAAAAGAGATAGCTTTTGAAGCAGGGATTTGCATAAATTCAAGGGCTTTTAGCATCGGAGCAGGATGCGGCTTTATTGGCTTTGCATCATGATAACTCACGATGTATTGGGCTGGAATATTATAAAAAGCTATTAGTCGCTCTATATAAGGACGTGGGGATGTACTGACAATGGCTGTTTTAATGTTATGCTTACGGATAACTTCTAAAACATCAGCCATGCCTGCATACATTGATGTTTGGGGAATCAAGTTATATACCTGACTCCATTCCCTTTTATGTCGTAGTTCTTCTAAACATGTGGTATCAACCAATGTCAAGTCCATATCGAAAATTATACTTCTCATAATCATTAAGTCATTGTTACTAATTTGGCTGGTTGTTTTTACCTGCCGACAATGGATTTTATTCTAATCAATATTCCAGTACGCATCTGGATCGCCATCAAATACATCATCTATATCTTGATCACTCCAACCTTCAACGTCTTGCGCATATGAGCCGTTATACCTTTCATATGTTTCTTCCTCATAAGGGTCATAGTCTGGCTCCTCATTATACGGTTCTTCATAGCATGAGCTGTAATCAGGATTGATCGTGTGTGCCAAAAAGAGACCTGTCACATTTTTTGCACCAAGTGATTTCAATTTATCTGCTGTTAAATTGAATGTTGTGCCTCTTGTGATAACATCATCTATTAAAAGAATATTCTTGTTCACGATTCCAGTTCCGTCAAATCCAAATGATTCAATTGGATTGCCGGTTTTTCCTGTAAGATAACCTGCATCTTTGTCATATTTATTAAATATGGCTTTTTGCTCAACAGAATATCCTTCTTTTCGGATAGCATCTGCTAACTTAGAAAATCTTATGGATGTCTTATGCTCTGTAGAACCAGGAATAAAGCAAACTACCCATTCGCTCTTTGAGTTGCCGGTAATCTCTTTTATTTTATCGAGAAAACTTTTCTTAATACTTTCTGAAAGTTCTCCATTTTTGAAAGCATAGACTATTTCTCTATCCTGCTCCTGTTGAATGTCAGCACTATATCTCTTTGGAAGATATTCTTTAAGATAATAATAATTGTACATATCCAACTGTTTAATGATTCGTCTTTCTCGTGATAAAACAATAAACTCAATAATGACCTTTACTAAAAAAGTGATTGTTGCTGAACTGGATTGATACTCTTATGAGCCTTTTCAATGATAGAACAGGCATCATCTATACCAGTAGAACGGAGAGCGTAAGCCTTCTGTTCCTTCACAAGTTTAATGTTACCTTGAACTTTTTCATTGGAAGTGTCTTCATCTGTCTTATACTCTACAGCAAAAAGAGGCTTTTTGGACTGAATAGTTGCATTAACAGCGTGCATAGTACCACCCTTTACACCTGTTTGGACTACGACAGTAGCATAAGATAGGCCGGCTTGCAATCTATCTCTTGCAACCAAACCGTATCTTCCGCAACTTTGGCCAACAGGGTATTCACTTAATAGCAAGCCTCTTTTTACAACGATCTCCTTTGCCAAATCGAGGTTTTCTTTGGGATATATTGAATCCCAATCAAGGCCATTTGCCAGAAATGCAGTAGTAGCTCCTCCTACGGCTAATGCACCCTGATGCCCAGTAGTATCGCATCCGATGGCAAGGCCTGAGACGATGTTATACCCTCGTTTGGCAAATTCACCAGAAAAATGTTTTCCTGCCAAAATGCCATTTCGAGTAGGCTCTCTGGTTCCAATGACAGCAATTCCAAGCTTTTTCAATACATCAAGATTACCCCTGTAATAGAGAAGTATGGGCGGGTCTAATTTGCCTTCTTCGTTTACGCAAGATTTCAAGATCTCTGGGAAAATGCTTTCATAAAAAGATATTATGCCAACATCTTCACTTTTACATTTTGAAATAATACGTAACGCTACTCGATGTGCATCTTCCAAGTCATCTGCAGTAATGGATTGCAGCTTTTTCCCTTTTAGACTTTTCCAAAATTTGCACAGGCTTTCCATTGTCGTAATGTGAGTGTCTGCTTGATCTGCAATTTTGAATATCGTTTTATTACCAACTCCATCTAACTGTTGAAGGGTAAGAATCATTTCTGTTGATAATGCCATTATTCTATATATTTTAATGTTAGAATTTCAGTTTCGGAAGTGAGTTGACTATGTCAACTGTCTGAACCGAAAGATTTATTACCGAGAGAAGGAGGTCATAAATGTAAGTAGGATTCTTATGCTCACGACTCCACTCATTAGGATCATTTATAATGAGAGATTTTGAATCCTGAGAAACAGCATATCGCTCCATAATCCATTCTATCGCTGATTTACCGTTGACTATATATTCATAGGCTTTCGCCGGAATATTCTCTATAGTAATATGATCATTGTAAATAATACGTGATTTATCAGGAACAAGTTTACCTTTTTCATTCCTAACTTTGGGGAATGTCATCTTATCTACAAAGAAATGGCTATACTTGGTGTAAGCAAAAGGCTTTTCAGCGGAATCTTCCTCAAATACAGCATCAGCGACCTTTGGAGTAACATCGGGACAGGGTGGAACTTGCTCGTAATTCAAGTGCAAATCAGCAAGAGCTTTCCCTGCCTTATAGAAAGCCATGAAGTCCTCCACATTGTCAACGATGGGAATACGTGGAAGAGATTTCTTAAGGTCAGCTGCAAAACGTTCGCGGTATTGCGGAGAATGCAAGATACCATAGACATAATAGAAAATATGCTCTTTAGTGATAGCCTTGGAATTGCCGAAGCGTTTACGCACTTCTTTTAGAATCCAGTCTGTTATGCCATCATGTCTTTTATAACGGTCTTTTGATTCATCTGTGTCAAAAAGCGAGCCTTGAATGTCTTTTCGCTCTTCATACCAATAAAGAGGAAAACATTGGCTTTTGCCGATGAGTTCAAGATCTGGTAGTTGATCAGTAATTATACAAGAAAAGTCCTTTGTTACACCAATACCACTAACACAAATTAATTTGTTAGAAGTGATGCCCGTAGGGAATAATCTTAGTTGCTGATATGTACGCTGAATTAAATCTTTTTGAAAAATAAAATTTTGCTTAGTAAAAGGTCGATAACAGGATTCTACAAACCGCGAATAGTCTAATTTGAATATCTCCTGTTTTTTTGCAGAGTTCTTAAACATATCTGTCCATACTATTTTTGTAGGATCAGTTTGTAATTCATAATTGGCATTTAATGCTAATTTCATACGCTCCGAATTATAGAACGAAATCAATGATTCTATTTTATTGCATAATGATTCTTTTGAAAAATCATACAAAAAAGTATCCTTATTGGTAGCAATACCTAATGATAAGGTAGAAAAGAAAGATTGCTCGTCTATTTTGAACTTCTTCTCAGGGGCTACTGGAATAAGCTGGTCAAAAATGCCATCGCGTTGATTTATCCAATCATGTTTCTCTGTTGGATTTATAACTTCCCAGTCAAGTGTACGACCATGTACCGACTTGAATTTTTTGATAAAGTTTAGCTTCTGTTCACGAGTCAGATAATCTCCTATATCATGATAGTGGATTGTAGCAGCTTTACTATTTTTCGCAGGATTCTTAACAAGAATTGTAATCGTTATAGGTGTACGAGAACCTCCTCCAAAAATCTTTCCACCTTCTTTGCGAGATAATTCCCCACTTGTCCGTTGATTTCCTCGAAGATTTAACACATAAATGTCCGTAAATTCAGATTCAAGACAGGCACGGAAACCATCTTGAGCATTACCGTCAAGCCATGAACCATTACTAATAAATGCCACTATGCCTCCATCTGAATTGTCTGCAATACGGTCAGTAGCCCATCTAAAAGCTTTAATATAACTATCATATAATGCTTTCGTCAAATTAGCTGAGGATTTTGCTGCATAAGTATCAGAAACTCGTTTATCCAATACGGGATAAGTCATATTTGCAGCATTATCATTTGCAGACTTTTGCCCTATCGAATAAGGAGGATTTCCAATGATAACACGAATTGGAGCTTTCTTTTGGCGCAAAACTCCTTCTGAATTTTCTTTGAAAAATTCTTGTGAAAGTGATTGTTGTTTGGTTTCTGCAAGTTGGAAAGTATCTGTTAAGCAAATTCCGTCGTAGTTCACATAGTGATCTGGCTTCATCAGGTCATGATATACTGCTTCTATATTTACATCGGCAATGTAATAGGCAAGCAAGACTATTTCATTGCAATGTATTTCATTGCGATACTTGCGTTCCATGTCTTCGGGTTTAATAAGTCCTGACTGGAGTAGGCGTGTGATGAATGTACCTGTTCCTGTGAATGGATCAAGAATGTGTACATTTTCATCTGAAAGGGATGTGTTAAATTCCCGTTTCAAGATGTCATTGACAGAGTGAATGATGAAGTCCACACATTCAACTGGCGTATAGACAATGCCGAGTTTTTCAACAGTCAGAGGAAATGCACCTTTGAAGAACTTCTCATACAGGTTCTTGATGATTGTTTGCTTTCCTTCCAAATTATCTATATTACCAACATTAACGCGCACGGATTCGTAAAAAGATTCAAGCTCAGTGGTATCTTTCTCAAAGCCACCAACAGTTTCCAGCTGCTCTATCATTTTGTGCATAGAGTGGCTGACTGCATTGTTGTTTACGAAGTTATAATCCGCGAATAAAGCATCAAAAACAGGTTGAGAAATTAGGTGCTGTGCCAACATTTCAATAGCTTGCCCCTCATCCACGGATGGATTTAGGTTGTTCTGCAAGCCTTTCACGAATATATCAAATTCGGACTTAATTGCAGGCACTGTAGATACGAGCTTAGAAATTCGTTCTATGAATTTCTTTGCGATAAGACCTACCTTTTTAGACCAATTTTCCCAATAAAGCCGATCTCCACATTTTTCAACAAGTTTGGCATATATGCCGGATTGCATCTCACCAAAGCGAAGTTGTAATTGGCGCGCAACTTCGGCATCTTCAATGTGCTGTGCATCTTGTTGGTCTTGCTTGTCTGAAATTGCATTATGACCTATGCCCGGCCCTCCAACGACAACTTTTGATGTCCTGTTCTTGTTGAGTGCAATTTTGTTGACTTCTGCATTAAAATGGTCATCATGTGAACGAAGTGCATTGAGAATACTCCACACTGTTGAAAAATAAGTGTTGTTATTCAATGCGTCTTCTGGCTTAACGTCTGATGGCACTACTATGGGAATAATGATATATCCGTACTTTTTTTCGTCAGGCTGTCCCTTGCGGAAATTTCGCATGACGCGGCCAACCGACTGTACAACATCAACTTGTGAATTGCGTGATGAGAGAAATAGAACGGCATCAAGAGCCGGTACATCTATACCCTCGGAAAGACAACGGACATTTGTAAGTACACGGCATTCATTTTCACCTATATTTTCATCTGCAAGCCATGCCAGCTGCTCATTGCGTGCTTGTGAGTTCATAGAACCGTCGATATGACGTGCCTGTACTTCGACAACATGCTCTCGCTCTTCTGTACTAATGGAATCGCGATACTTCTCGCAGATAGTCGGTAATACTTCTGCTGTATTAACCGAAGTACCGGGTGAATGATTGTTTCCAATGGCGGAGCAGAAAGCGATAGCTCTGTGCATCACCGTTGGATCTGCATCCCATGTTGCGTGTTTATCACCACGGATGATTTTGGAAAGGCCATTTACAATACCGATTAACTTTGATGTGTCGTCAAAATTTAATTCGACATTATTAGGGTCTTTTATATCTGAAAGGATATTGTCTGGTAAGTCATCCTCATTCACTGTAAGTACAAGAACTTTGTAGTCCGTTAAAAGTCCATGCTCAACTGCGTATGAGAAATTAACTCTGAAAAACTCTTCTCCGTAAAGTTTAGGGTCGTCCATAGAGCAAAGTATCGCATCTTTTTCGGATGCTTTAATCTTTGCGGATTGCCCATACAAACGAGGGGTTGCAGTCATATAAAGGCGTTTGTTGCCTTTGATATATTCAGCATCATGTATTTTCGTAAAGTTGCTTTCGTCTCTATCTGAAAGTTTAACTCCAGTTGTCCTGTGTGCTTCATCGCAAACGATAAGGTCGAATTTTCCATACGTTCCGGCAGTTTCTTTGAGGATTTCATGTTGGGCTGCATGTATAGCCTCTATGGATTGGTATGTTGAAAATACAACCGTCAGTCCGTTATGGTTCCTATATAATTTCAACTGCTTTGCAATGCTCTTGGGGTTTGTCGTAGCCGGAACAGCAAGGTCAACAACACTGTCTTGCGTATCATCAAAGTCTTTCTTAATTTTTCGTGAAGCACGACTATCCGAACAAATACAAATGCCCTTAATGGGATTTACTGCATCTGCACACCAAGCATTCAGACTTTGCCCTAAAAGAGAAATAGAGGGCACCATAAAAAGTACCAACCCCTTATTGTTCAGTAAATCTTCCGCTATTTTTAATGCGGTATATGTCTTTCCTGTACCGCAAGCCATGATAAGTTTTCCCCTGTCATGTTCTTGAAAATAAGCATGTGCGGCAGACATAGCTCGCAACTGGTGCTCACGTGGCTGTTTGCCCGGAAGCATAGCCTCTTTACCTTTAAGGCCATCAATGAGCAGTTGCCAATCAACTGGAGAGTTCTGTAAATCTACAAGTCCGACCCTGTTAAAAGGAGGATTCTGATTTTGGATTGCATCTTCGGCATTCTTTCCCCAATGGTTTGTCGTTGAAATCCACATCCGTTTTGCAAATGAGGTCGTTTGCAAAGTCTCTGGATCTTTGAATTGGCGGCTTGATGTTGCAAGGAATGAATCTACAGCTGGCTTGTCAATAACTGAATCCTCCTTGTAGCATTTACATTGAATCGCCCAATAATCACCTTCTTCGGTACGTGCAACAAGATCTATACCTGTATCCTTTCCTCCAAGATCTGCACGGCTTGGAAAATCATCCCACAGCCATACTTTAGTGAGGTTGGAATACCGAGGGTCTGAAAGCAGCCAAGAGCGCATCAAACGTTCAAATTGGGTCCCTTTATCCTTTTGTGTAAAGGACTCCGATCTAAATTTATGTAGTATATCGTTGAAAGTCATTGCAATCAAAAAAGTCCTCTCTTGCAGTTATCCGAAGGTTAGCCAAACCATATCACACTACAATCAAGGACATCTCTTATGATACTTCTTCTAAATATTTTATTTCTTATTGGCTCATTTTTTCAGATAAATTCGTGCTATTTTACAAAGGTAGCAATTATACTTGAAATAACTGTCTAATATTTGATATTTAACAGAATATTATCTGATTCTTGTCTATTTACTACCGATTTGAAACGTAATGTATTAGGCAATAGTCTATTTGTATTTGTCAGAGAAAATTTGAAGGACAGTTTCACTTCAAGTCAAAGACATCAAATAAAACTGTCAATAGTATATTACATACTATTTGAAAAGGTGAAATACTATCCAAAGAGAGAACCTTTGAGGCTCCATTTCATTTCACTTCAAAGGCTCTCACATTGATAATGTATCGGAAAGATTAGTCTGAAAAAGATTGCTTTGCTCACAGAAATATAAGGAAACACCCTAATAGTGAGGATTATTGGTGCTTCTTGCTCGATACCATATTACGTGCAAAGTTACTACGGACAGGAGGAACATCAAGTACCATTGTCTTTTTCGGTCGGAGGGCTTGCCGGCAGCCTTCCGCAAATTTTCTCGTATCTCCAAAATTTGGGTATTCCGTCCGCGCTCTCTGACCTCATACTTGCCTTATCCCCCTTTTGTCCGTAGTGTAGGAAACGCACGAAAAACGGTTCTCCCGACCAAGAAGCTCAAAAAGAGCTTCACAAAAGGGAAAAGAATTGGAACTCTAAAAACGAAGGATTATGCGAGTAAAAAGAATGACTATCGAACAAGGGAAGAGAGTGGGTATCAGCCGCTTTTCCAACTTTCACAAGACTGGAAGCGTAAGAGGCATGAAAAGGCTGTATTACGGCTATAAATGTCTATTAGTGCGTTGTGGCAGCTATGTTTATAATGTATCGGCAGAGCCGCAAATCTACCATCAGGCAACTTTCTAAAACTATAGATTATGGACTATCAGGAATTTTCAGGAGAGGTTATCTCCGAACAAGATAAGGCTTTTGCCAAAGAGTTTACAAACTTCGTCAATGGACGGATGTGTTCCGCAGAGAAAACCGGCAAGGAGCTTACCAGAGCGCACCGTTATCTCCAGCAGCAGATGTTCAAGGTGTTCATGGGTTTCATGCGACAGTTGGCATACAACTATCAAAAAGGGTTCTATGACGAGCGTAACGAGTGGGCATCACGGCTCGCCTCGGAAGCGTACCGTCATCTGATTGAAAGCAATCTCATATTTGACCCGAATTATCAACCCTAAAACAAAAGTATCATGAATAACGAATATGATTTTCCCGAATACGGACGGCAATGTGAGCTTAATACACCGTGGCGTGGCTATCACCGTGGCACAATAGTAGCCAAGACAGCAAGAGGTTTTATCGTGCAGTTCAGCAGTGGTGCAGAGATAGAAATATATGAGGACGAAATAAAATTTGATTGATATGTGCAGGTTAATGACACCCCAATTAGCGGAAGCCTTGAAAGGTTTTCCGCTTTACTCCCAGAACGGCAAGGGAAAAGAAGCGGTTTGCCGTGCAGTGTTTATTCTCGGCTCTGCCCGATGGTTCATCCTTGAAGGAGAAGCAGAAGGGAATGATACCATCCTTTTTGGCATAGTCATCGGACTGATGGAGGACGAGTATGGCTATATCTCGCTGAACGAGCTTTCGGAAGTGGAGCTTGACTTGACCAAACAGGGGTATGGCAAGTTGCAAGTCAGACAGCAACAAGACTTTCAACCGACCCCATTAAAGAAACTTCAAGACAACCGATTACAGCGTTTCCTTGCAAGGTTTGAGGATTGAGTATTAATCCGTCAGCCGTGGCAACAAATGCTACGGCTGACATTATCTATGTGCTATGGAATATAGGAATTTGTTTGATATAGCTGTCAGAAATGGCTGGCGTGTGTTCCACAAAGAGCAGGATGGTATTTGGATAGTTGAGTTCCGAAGGAAAACATTTAGTGGCGTACCCTTTTGTTTCACCGTTGAAATGGAATATGGTAAGGTGGAAAACCTTGTCAGTGAGATTATATCATTTGCAGATGCAATAGACCCGGAGACTTGTGCTGTTGAATGGATGATACTGTCTGGTGCTGTTTCACCATCCTGTTATCAGCAAGCCGTGGCCGACATGGATAATATCCGTGTCGAAGTCTGGCTGCTTGTCTATGATTTGTTGGGGCTTATCGGAAGCAGTAACGCCTCGCTCCAATTTCCCAACAATGAACTTAACTAAGAGGTATGCAAACGGCATCATGGAATATCATTTTTCCGTTTGCGCCCTCTTTTGGGAAGTCCATTGGCTTTATAGGCTATCAAATCCCTTCCTTGGAATAGGAGTTTCGCTTGATTGGGAAACCGCGTAAATGATAATGGCTTCTCAGGGTGACTGATATAAGCGTATATTGTACATCGGTGTACGCCAAAATAGCGTGCTGCCTCACTCACCGAATAGATTTGTTCCGGGATAATCTCTCCAAATAATTTATGCAAGTCCATCATGGCATTCATTTTTGCCATAAAGGTAAAAGCAAAGCGATTGGGATGCAATACGTCAAATATTGGAATATCAAGGAGATAATCGGATAATTTATGATAAATTGTTCCAATGTATGAACTGACACGAAGAAAAGGCTGCATTATATATCCGATTTATGCAGAAATGCACATTCGCAGAAGTAGAAGCCTATATGTTTGAGTGTTGACAGCGTTGACAAGCGAGCTGACATACTATCTATCCAAATAGCCATTACAAAAGCGATTGCTATACAATATTTTATCTCTTTTCTTAGAAAAAAGAATTTAGAATAATAGTCTATGTCTTGTCAACGTTTGGCTTCGATTTTTCCAGCATTTCCGATAATGACTACCTTTGTCAACGTTTGTCAACGCAATTTTCTTATAGGAAGTCGTTGATATGAGGATTTTTATGCTTTGTCAACGGTGTCACCTTTGAAATAGGTGCATATTATATTTGGAAATGCACAATGAAACATTGCTAACGCTATTAGCAGGGGGTAATACGTCTTGCATGATTGGAGTTTAATAACAATCAATGTTTGTTTCTGAGTTTACAAAACTATTCTTATTAAAGTCGCATCATCCTCATATTCTTCATTTGTGGGTAGAGCTTTGTCTAACATCTGATTGACCTTGACTTGTTTATAAAGTCCGTCAGTACAAAGGAAAAGGGAACTTCCAGCATTGGCTTTCTGGCATTGGTATGGAATGTCATCTCTTAAACCTGCACCTTTAATGCACCTTGTGAGCAGGTACTTACCATATCCGATATTCAGAGTGTGGTCTGTGCTTAATTGCTTCATTTCATCGTGGTCAGAAATATAAATTCTGACATTGCCCAACCAAGTATAGTGAATGTCTCTATCTTCTATAAAGGCGACAGCAACGGCTGCGCCCATTTTACTATGCATCTCCAAACTCTTTTTGGAAACGGCTTTGTCTGCAAATTCTAATGCCTTAATCAACAAATCGCTGACAGTCATTTTATTTATGTGCTCACAAACAAAAGTTGTAATTGTGCTTACAATCAAATCTGCTGCCTCCTTGCCAAATGTTAAGCCACCCATACCGTCTGCCAATACTGCGATAATCTTATCGTCTATTATTTGAAGGACTGACAGGCTGTCTTCATTTGAATTGTGCTTACCTTCTATTGAAAAGCTATCTATTTTCATTGTTTTCTCCTTTCTTTAATACTTCAACCATTCCGATTAGTGCATTTCTCACAATCATATGTGAGTCGCTTGCAGAATACTTGCTACTCATAGACCTGATTAGTGGACTGTTTTCATCCAGTTCTATTTGCGCTTGTAGTTGGTCGGTATAGAATTGCAAGTGTTCTTTTGTAAGAAATTCTTTCATTTCACAAGCAATCCATCGAGCACCACCATTCAAGAGGTCAAAACTTTCACTTGTTTCCTGCACCTCATCAGGAACTGGTTGTTTGAACGAAACGTATGCCAAATAGAAATTGTCCATTATATAAAGCATATCGGCTGCGTCTTTGTCTGTGAGCAAGTGCCTGTCAAGCCAAGTATCAAATTTAATGAGGAATTGTCCTGACAAAGGAGCCATCTTTATTGTAATGGCGTCTTCAATCACCACTGTATCGGCTATATTCATTACGTCTCTAAAACATTTGACCGACATTTCAGGATTGCCTTCAGGTGGCCATGCGACTTTTTCGTCTTCCTCCAATTCTCCGAAAGGCACAATGTCTATTTCGTAGTCATTCTTTCCATCCACACCTTTATAATAAAATCGCTGTTTCGGTTTACCCTTGACAAAATTGTTTTTCAATAAATTTTCCGACAATAACTCGAACTGACTCCAATCTTTCAAGGCAATAGCCACATCAAGATCAGATGTTCTTCTACGCGAAGGCGGCATTTCAAGTATTTCCATAGCAATGTCTCTTGCCAGTGCGCCAACAACATACACATCCAGTTGCAGGTCGTTCATTACTTTACTCAATGCTTCAAGGGTGTCATAAAGCAAATTATTCTGTAAAGTATCTCGTGTGATTTTATATTCCATTTTCTTTTATTCTTAATGCGGCCTCATGGCAACGGCTGTCTCCAGCACCCATTAAATCCGCGTAAATGACTAATTTTGGGGCAAGGTTTAGTTTGCTTTCCCCTATCCAAAATTTCTTGTAGATGTGTATTTCCCCATTTGGGGCAGGCATTACCGCACCGGTACGAAGAAGCAACGAACTTGCTACATCTGAATAAATTTCAAATTCACCGGGGATTAAGTAACCATCTACTAAGTTGGCTCCACAATCACCTCCCCAATACATACCTTCGGGAAGAAGCATTTCTTTCCATTTTCTTCTATGCTCCGGACTGCGGAAGGTCATCCGATTGATGAGTAATTTAGGTTTCAAAAATTCATTGTATTGCTGTTGCCACCATTCGACAAGTTCTTCGCGCATCGAAATCTTTCTGCCTTTTTCAGTTTGCACCAAGTACTGTTTCGCTTTCAACAAATCAAAAGCTTTCGTGATAGTGCCCAAAGACAGCCCGACTTTCTCTTGAATCTCACGATAAGCCCAATTGACGCTTTCAGGATTTTGCAAGAAGAATAAGATGAGCTTGATGTTTGTCTCACTTATTTTTGAAGTAGAACTTGGTTTAGTGGGGGTGTTGTCTTTTTGGCCGGCAATCTTAATGATTAGACTCTTATGTCTGATATCACAATTTCCTACTTTGTCTATCCAATTGATTTGATTGTCCGAAAGCGTATTGGCTAATTTGGGATAGATTTTATCAGTAATCAAAACCATAGGCATATTCCTATCGCTACTTTTACTTCTGATTCCGTCAACGACTGAAAAGATGTTGGCGTTGCTTATGGTTTTCTTTATGTCACAATAAAACTTCAAGCTATTAATGCTAATAGTTTGGTCCAATTCGTCACAAATGACAATACAGTCATTCCTTGTTGTCGCCCTCAAATTGTTGATGGCTTCATGAAACAATTCCAAATAATCTGTTCTCATTGTTGTATCGTTCATTGTTCATATAATGTTCATAAATTGATAAACACTGCAAATTTAGTGAACATTCTTTGCTTTGCCAAATTTTGCGTTCATTATTTCATTGTGTTCACGAATTTATGAACATGCGTAATCTATAAACAAACGTTGCCCGTAGTCCATTTTTCTTTCAGAGAATAATTTATTCAGAATCAACAGTGTAATACTATATGGCATTTAGGTGCCAATAATACCTCTTTCATATTACCTTTTGAATCGTGGCTTTATATGAGTGGTGATGGAATTGGAAATTTGATTCAATTCCATCTTTACTTTGTATAACTGTTCTCTGGATAAAGGTGCAATGCAATGGATTAGCAAACCGTCCGATACTATTTTTCTTTTTTCTCTGATGCCGTTTATACCGTCAAAGGGGATTTTGTCAGCACCGCAAGCCTTCATGTAGGCATTGACTGCATCGCGCATGGAATATAAACCCAGTCCGATTTTACCCCAACGCACCAAAGCGTTCACCGCTTCGTTTTTTAATTTGTCAAGTCCTTCGTTCTTCATTATTTCATCATTTAGAATGGTAAATCCTCCTGAATGGGAGGTGTGGTATCGGAAGGGGTTGAATCGGAAAGATTGTCTTCCGACAAGTCCAGACTGTCAGACACAATTTCCGTTTCAAGATCCAGTCCGAAGGCATCCTTTAATTGCAGGTAATCAAAGCACAACGCTTTGGGGCGGTTTACCTTGACTTTCCTGACCTGCTCACCATTGATTACTTCTATCATGTAGTCCGGTAATCCGCCGGGCTGGAGAATGGTGAACCTGTCCTGTTTCAAGCCAAGGTACGAGGAGTGGGATTTTAAGTAGGACATGATGGTTGACCAGTTGGAGCGGTTAGCGGTGGCGTTCATGTTCCGGCTGTTGAACAGGGAAGCCACTGCCGCCATATTCAGATAGAGGATAGGACGGGCTTCCTTGAACTCAATGTCCTCCTTGACGGATATGGGACGGAAGGATTTCAAGTACCGTATGCGGTAATGCGCCTTTTCGATACATTTCCCTGATGTCTGGAATCCTTGTAGCATATTCCAGAAGTCGGCGATTTCAGAGCTTTCCTGCGCCAGCTCGTTCTGGTTACGGATGCCCCTGAATGCTGTTTCAAACAGCTCCGTATAACTGAAAGGTACATGGATGACAGTCTCCAATGTGCGGAACGTGGCCAACGGGATGACCCAGTTGCCGAAGATGCGGTCATGGATCGTTTCGTTTTCCAGTTTTGTAGCCAGTTCCCGTTTGGTGATGGCATATATTTCAGGAAAGTTCTTCTCAAACAGTTCCCTATGGTTCAATATCTCTACCGTCAGATGGGTCAGCCCCAAATTGCAGAGAGCCACCAAATCCTCATAATTTCTTTTCTCCGCCTGGTTGAACGATGTCTTGGAGAAAGCAAGGAAGATGACACGGGTGTAAAGTGCCATGTCCTGCGTGGGCTTGTCCTGTCCGCAAAGTGCCACGCCGGTAGTGACGATGGTCTGGGCCGCCATTCCGTCCGTACTTGTGTTCTTTTTAGTCTGGCCACCGCCACCCCAAAGACCTTTGAGGTAGGCTATCTTGCGGATGTCAAGGTCGTTTTTGTACTCGTCCAATACAACAAGTGTGTTTACAGCTTGTGACACCCGGTCGTTCATGGCCGGTACGGAGGTGACACCGAGGTTGGGCGGGTCAACACCGTGCAAGAAGAATGACTGGAGGGAGGTGGCAAGGGTGGTCTTACCTGTTCCCTTTTCTCCGAAAAGGTTCAGGATGGGGAAATGCCGGGTACGCCGGAATATGATGTCACGGAACAGGGTGGACAGTAGGTAAGAAAAGGCGATGGCCGCATTCTCGCCGAACACTTCCACCAACCTTGTCACATAGTCGTAAAGTTTCACGCCGTTGCGGTTCTCGTGCACCATCAGCCTCTCAAACTGGAAGATTTCCTGATTATGGATATAGATTTTGGACGTGGCAGGAATGTAAAAAGCCTTGCTATTGATACCCCTTACGATACCTAATTCATCCACTTCCCTGAAAGTGCCGTCCATCAAAATGCCGTTGCCAAAGGCGAAGAAACCTTCCGTGTCATTCCAACCCAATTTCCGTATGCGCTCCGCTGTATCGGTTTTCGAGTAGAGATATTCCTTGACACGGTTGAGCTTGTCAATCTTGGCCAACCACACATAGTTGCCCAAAGAGCCGACCTTTTGCTGAAAGTTACTCAACGAACAAAGTTCGGATTCTTTCAGCTCGATGACACGGCACATGTTGTACATGTTCCGCATCCGAAAGATACGTGTTCCATTGCTCTCGTCCTCAATGTGGAACAGCGGTTCCATGATGAAGTTGGAGATTCTTGCCGGCTCCTCGTCATCGTCGCCGGTGGCATAGTAGCAGTTCTCCCTTACAAACAGGCCGAACTGCCGCAATAATTCGGCATCCCGTTGCATTTCATTCATGGGCGCAAGCCGTTCATTCCTTTTCCGGGCTTCCCCACGCGCCTGTGCGACGGCATCACGCCACAGCTTCACCTTGCCGTGCAGTTTGGCCAGCTGCTCGATGCACTGGTCAAAGACAAGCTGATCCTTTACATAACGCATCAGGTCTGCTATTTCGGCCACGCATTTCCGCTCTTCCACCAATGAAGAAGCGACAAGAAAACGTTTTTGAGCCAGCCAGATGATGAAATGCTTCTCTGCCAGCGAGGTGTAATCCTCTTTACTCTTGATGAAACTGTCCGCATCATTTTTGACAAACTTCACTTGGAAAGTATCTTCGGACGGTATATTCTCACCGACAACCGAGGCTTTGACAAACGGAAGTTCCCTGACCGTCACATGAAACCCTTTCCTGATTGCCATCGCACCGTTCGCCATGACCGCCTCAAAGCCGGCACCGTATGGTTTGCCTTCCGTCACATCTGAATCGGGAATGAAACATAAGGATGATGTGTACTTTTTGAGCTGTTCAAACTGGCTGTCCGTCCATGCGGTGCCAAGTGCGGCCACGGTATTGTCAAAGCCGACAGACTGCATCCGCAGGACATCGGGTGCGCCTTCCACTATGATAAAGTAGTCAGCGTTACGTTGGCGGCTTGCCCTGTCGATGCCGAACAAGGTTTCCCCTTTGGAGTAAACCGGACTGGTGGAAGAATTGATGTATTTCGGAGCTTTGGGATTGTGGCCGATGTGTCTTGCCGTATAAGCGATGATACGTCCCCATCTGTTCCTGATAGGTATCATGATTCGTTGCCGAAACATGGCATAAATGTGTCCGTCCTCTCCACGTTTAAGCATTCCCAACTCAAAGAGTGCTTCTTCATTAAGCGACCTTTTTTGGCAATAGTCAACAAAGAGGTTTCCGTCTATTGGGGCATATCCGATACCAGCCACGGAACAGAACTCTTCCGGCCATCTGCCATAGGCATAGTCACGGGCCTGTTTGCACTCTATATTATCTGTTGTCCTCAGACAGTTCAAAAAGTAGGCCTGTATATGATCCAAAGCGACAAGGAGAGATTCCCTGTGTTTTTCTTCGGCCATTTGTTCCTCATTATATTCTTCCTGTGTGTATTCTATTTGGATATTATGATGTTTTGCGATGAATCGGACTGCATCCATGAATGAAAATCCTTCCTTCTCCATGATAAAGGTGATTGCATCGCCACCACGGTTACAGCTGAAGCAATGGAAAAGATTCTTTGCCGGAGAGACAGAGAATGAGCCTGTCCGTTCCTCGTGGAAAGGACAAAGCCCCATCAATGCCGAGCCTTTTCTTGAAAGTTTGACGTATGGGCGGAGGACATCTTCTATGGAAAGTTCCCTGACCTTGCTAATGGTCGATTCACTGATCATAATGCGATTAAGATATTCCAACAGTCTATGATTGACTGTCCCAAATATTTCGGACGGCAAACATTGTCTGGGTTGATCGGCCTGATATAACCGCGCTCCCTGTACTTGCGTAATGTCTTGTGGCTTATGCCCAATTCGGCACAAGTCCGTTTAACTGAATAGACCCCATTAGGGTCACAAGTAGGTTTTAATTCCTTCATTAGCTATAAATTCATGATGAACAGCCCCATAAATATGTTTGTTTGCCACATTGACGGGGTAGTTCTAACTGTCAACATAGCCATAATATTGTTTGAATACTCGCCTTTTTACCGTCATTCCAGATCATCTTTCGTAATGTCTTTGTCGAAATAGTCCTGAACGATACGCTGCAACAGGCGCAAGTCGGCCGTCCTGTACTCGACCTTGCCCGGTCTTTTGTATGCTACCACTTTTCCCATGCGCCTCCATCTTTCGACGTTGCGGCGGCCAAACATTTCATAAGCCCTTCTTTGACTGATAAATTCAGGGTCGTTGTTGTCTGACTTCAAAAACTTTACGATTCTTGCAGCAAGGTCATTCAGAAAGATGTCATACGGAATAAGGCGGTCTAAAAACTGCATGAATGCCATATTCCCTATATGATACGTTTAACGGTTATTGTTTGGGTTTCCCTGTTCGTCTTTGTTTTGAACTGCCTGTTATAAATAGCTCCCAGTTCGGAGGCTTGCGTGCGGACGCTTTTCAGCCTTGAAATGGGGAATGTGACTGTACCGCCTACTTCGAGGGCAGTAAGTGCTGGGCGAATTTTTTCCAAGTTTTCTGCCATAATCTTTGGATATTTAATATTTAATGTTTAACTTTGTACCCACTAATATAGTGTATTACACCTGCAAAGTAACACAAAATGGTTTATATACACAAATATTTGTTTGACTATTTAATGTTTAAGGTCTAATTATTGACTTAGCCCTATGGATATAGACATAAAAAACGTACATATAGGTGAGGCAATCGAGAAACGTCGCAACGAACTTGGATTGAGTAAATCCGAGCTTGGACGGAAAATTGGTGTGCCGCAACAGCATGTCAACCGCATACTGGAGAGGGAGACTATGGAGACCAAACGCCTTATCAAGGTCAGTGAGGCTTTAGGCTTTAATTTCTTCACACTGTTCTGCCCTGTCCAACACCAGATATCCGCCTATCTTGCGGCAGTGACGTTGGATGGTAATGCCCACAATATTATTGGTGATGCCGAACTCGCCTCTCAACTGGCCAAAGCTCAGACAGAGATAGAAAGCCAAAGGGGCACTATTGCACTCCTGAAAGAACAGGTGGATAGTCTGAATGCGCAAATAAACCGTCTTGACTCTAACTTGAAGGATAAGGACGCAATTATAGAACTATTAAAAGAAAGGAGATAAATGACTTGAAAGTTGCTATAGACGAATAGCAGGGAATCATTGAGTAAAAAATGCGATGTAGTGCTTATCAGTCGCTTACAATAACAATGTAAGTTTTTGATTATTAATAATGTATTGCAGCGGCGCAAGCCGCCGTCGAAGAGTAGAAAATTCGATTAAATCAATATTAAACAAATATTCGCTTACTCCGGGATTACACTGGGAAATTAAGCTATTGAATATCAGTGATATATTGATGTGGCGCAGGCAGCCATCGAAGAATAACTTTAGATTAACTGGTTTGTGCGAGGCTACTCCAAGAGGGTAGCCTCGCCTTTTTGTATATATCTGTATGGTGCAGACAGAGCCTACAGGAGAGAAAAGCCGGCGGAAACCTAAAATGTAGAGTAAATATTTGTATAATTCAAATAAAAATATTTCCTTTATCTTATGAAACCTTACTTATTATATTTTTAACAAACTAAAATTACAGAATTATGAAAAGAAATCTTGTGTTTGTATTGTTTGCCCTCGTTTCGGTTGTGGGCTTTTCTCAAGTGAGCTGGAATGCCAAGGTGGGAATGAATATCAGTAACTTTACCGGTGATTTTGACATGAATGCCAAAGTAGGATTCAAGATAGGCGGTGGCATGGAGTATGGATTTAATGAAATCTGGTCGTTGCAGCCCTCTTTGTTTGTATCTTCCAAAGGTGCCAAGAAGGACGAACTGAGTGTGAATGCTGTTTATCTGGAACTGCCGGTTATGGCTGCTGCGCGTTTCAAAGTAGCCGATAATACTAATATCGTGTTGAGTGCAGGTCCTTATTTTGCTTGCGGTATCGCGGGTAATTCTAAAGTAGATCTGGGCAAAGGGCGCTTGGAAGTCGATACCTTTGGTGACGACGGTCTGCTGAAACGTGGCGATGTAGGTCTTGGTATCGGTGTTGCCGCGGAGTTTGGCAAGATTATCGCAGGGCTTGACGGTCAGTTCGGGTTTGTCGATGTCATGGACAACGTAAATGGTAAGAATCTGAATCTTTCTATTAGCGTAGGTTATAAGTTCTGAGGGAAACCGGTAAATATTTAAATAGAAAAGCCGCTGTAAATCAATTACAAGCGGCTTTTTTCATTTTGCTCTCCGGTGAATAATGATCGAAATAGTTGTTTAATTAATGAATATGATATACTTTTGCGCCCCGAAACAAAAGTGAAATTATTCTTTTGTTTGTTTTCAAAATAGGTGTATTTAATTAAAACTACTAAGAAGATGAAAAAGATTGTATTGTTTTTATTTGTTGCTATTGCAACTTTATCTGTTAAGGCACAAGACCTTTACATGGGAGGTACCGTAGGTTTGTGGCGTAATGATGATGCCAATACCACTTCCTTTAAACTGGCTCCGGAGATCGGGTACAACCTGAGCGAACAATGGGCATTGGGCGTTGAGCTTCAGTTCAACCATGAATACAAGGAGCATATCTCGACAAACACATTTGCCATTGCTCCTTACGCACGTTTTTCTTATTATGAAAACAAGATCGTACGTCTGTTTGTCGATGGCGGATTTGGTTTTGCTACCACTAAGGTGAAAGATGGCGGTGATGCTGTAAACGGTTTCGAGATCGGTCTGAAACCGGGTATCGCTATCAAGTTGAACCAGCATTTCAGCCTGGTTGCCAAATGTGGCTTCCTGGGATATAAGGACGATTATATGGGTAACGGTTTTGGCTTTAGCGCAAGCAGTGAAGACCTTACATTCGGATTCCATTACGAATTTTAATCAAATAGATTTCAACGAAATAGGGTGACCTCCGCAAGGAGAATCACCCTATTTTATTTTGTCTGTTGTCGTTTCGTTCAGTCCGCCATTCTTTTCAGCTTCTTGAAGTGTTCTATCACTGCCAGGTAATCCTGGTCGGAGCAAGCGTCGAATTTGCCCCATAAATCTCCTAAAACTACTGCACCTCCGAATCCGAAATCTTTCACTTCCAGTATGTTATCCGGCGTAATACCTCCCAATGCCATCACCTTGTTGTCAATGATCTTGTCTTTGGCTGCCAGGCGCAGTTCTTCGGCTGTATAGGGTGAGTTATATCCCTCTTTCGAGATACTGTCATAAACCGGGCTCATGAATACATAATCATAAAAGTGCTTTTTATTCTTCACTTCCTCCACCGAGTGACACGAACAACTGATATGTCCCGAATAGTCATGCGGTTCTTTGGGATTTCGTGCATTCAGATGAATTCCCATCAGGTTGAATTCTTCTTTCAGATAGAAGTGTTCGTGCGTGACAATCCGTTTGTGGTATTTCTCCGGAATCAGTGTCAACAGGCGCTCTGAATACATAGCCGGTGTTTCCGGTTTTCTGAGATGCAGAATATCCAGTCCCTCTTCAAAAAGAGCAGTGATAATCTTATCTTCTTCTACAAAGAAAGTAGGCGTCGTTACTACGATAAGTTTCATTTCTTTTGTTAAACTGTTAAGTTTAGCAAAGTTACTAATTAACTTAATCAGAAACCAACCTTTATAGTGAAAATATGTTAGATTGCAATGTCCGCAAGTCAATTGTCCATAGTTTGCCTGCCAGGACCTCTCCGAATCCACAAATGATTTTGAGAACTTCGCATGCTTCCACACTGCCCGTTACTGCCGGTGTCACTCCGACCACCCCCTTGGGAGGAGGAGGCATGTGTAACATTCCTTCTTCGTCCGGGTAGAGGTCACGATAAGTTTTCCGTTGAGTTCCTTCTCCGTAGTTGAAGACGGACACTTGTCCTTCAAATCCGCAGATAGCACCGTATACATACGGTTTCCCGAGCTCCGAACAGACATCGCTGAGCAGATACCGGGTTGCAAAGTTATCGCAACCGTCCACGATGATGTCATACTGGCCTATCAGATCGCGTGCATTTTCTTTACTTAGCCTTCCCGGACAGGCATTCACTTTTATCTCCCTGTTGAGGGCGCTGATCCGCATGGAGGCACAGATAGCCTTCAGGTCGCCCACTTCCTCCTCCGTGTAGAGTATCTGCCTCTGCAGATTGCTGAGGCTCACTTCGTCGTCATCTGCCAACCCGATGGTACCCACTCCAGCGCCGGCCAGATAGAGGGCGATGGGAGAACCGAGTCCTCCCACGCCTACAATCAGTACTTTGGCAGCTTTTAGCTTTAGCTGTCCTACTTCTCCTATTTCCGGAAGCATGGTTTGTCTGCTGTATCTTTCCATAAATTCCCTTTTATTTCAGTTATCAGCATTGGGGTAGCGTCAGCGCCGTGTCCCAGTCTTTGTATACCGGTATCCGCCCCAGCGACCGTAGTGCTGCATCCACCTCCACGGCTTTCCGCTCGTCGCTTACGTGAAACTGTTCCAGTGCTTGCGGATAGGTAAAGTATCCTCCCGGTTCCGTTTTGCTTTCCGCACTCATGGTGGTCACTCCGAGCGTAGCCATGTGGTTACGGAAGGCTGCGCTTTCGCGGGTAGAGTAGGAGATGTCTACATCATGGTCGAAGATACGCATCGCAAAAGTCACTTGTGCCAACTCACGGTCGTTCATCACCACATTGGGCTGGAAGCCTCCGTTTTCCGACGGGCGCATGCGGGGGAAGTTGACACTATATTTCGTTTTCCAATAATGCTTCTGCAAGTAGCGGAGATGATAGGCCATCATGGTGATATCCGTTCTCCATTCCTCCAGTCCGATCAGTACGCCCATTCCTATCTTGTGTACTCCGGCCTGTCCCATGCGGTCGAATCCGTTGACCCTCCATTCGAATTTAGACTTCATGCCGCGGGGGTGGTAGATGTTGTAATTGGCTTTGTTATACGTCTCCTGAAAGCAGATGACCCCGTTCAGACCTGCATGTGTAAGTCGTTCATATTCTTCTGCTTTAAGTGGCATTACCTCAATCTGAAGGTTAGCAAAGTAGGGCTTTGCCAGCAAGAGGGCACGTTCGATGTAGTCCACTCCGGCTTTGGCAGGATTCTCTCCTGTCACCAGCAACAGATTCTCAAAGGGGGCCAGCTTCTTGATCGCCTTGTACTCGTTCACCATCTCTTCTTCCGTAAGGATGGTACGCTTCATCGGGTTGTTGTGGTTAAAGCCGCAGTATACACACGAGTTTGTACAAGAATTTGTAATATAGAGAGGCACGAACATCGAGATTGTTTTTCCGAAGCGTTCCATCGTATACTTCCGGCTGAGACGTGCCATCGTCTCCAGATATGGAGCGGCAGCCGGCGAAATCAATGCCATAAAATCATTTACATCGCAGTGTTCCTTCGACAATGCGCGGCGCACATCAGCGTCAGTTTTGGAATAGATGGCTTTAGTCGTCTCTTCCCAGGAAATCTTTTCTAATTCATCTGAAAACATTTTATTTTTTCTTTTTATTCTTCTGGTTAATCTTCTTCAATGTGTTCCGTACAGCCGATTTTACGGCGGTCGAATACATTTCCGTTTCTGTACTCTCCAGTATGGTACGCAGCTCATACAGCAACTCCGGCTCGGGCTCGCACAGGCGGTAAGCCATTCGGATGGCGAGTGATTGCACGCCGATACTCTCTTGGGGCGACAGCATGGCGTCCAGGCAGAAGTTGAGCAGAGCCACGGAAGGCACCTTCGTTGCGGGTGCATGGTAGAGTATGGAAAGAAGCAGTCGTTTCGAGCCATCGTGCCCGCAGGACATCAACCTTCCGGTCAGCTCTTCCCTGAAAGGGATCAGCCACTCCGGCTTCTGCCTGCACAGTTTGTCGCATATCCATAAGGCCCGCCAGGACACCAATAATTTATCGTCCGACGTCAGCCGGTAAATGTTGGCGAAGTTCTCCGGTCGATCCAGGATTTCTTTTACAATCCGGTCCGTCTCCAGTTGGGAGATAGGCACATCGAGTGCTTTCCGGTATTCCGCTGTCCTTTCCGTTACGGTCATCCTATTTTTGTTTTTGAGTTTTCTTCAGATCGCGGCTCAGTCGCATCGCGCAGAAATTCGGTCCGCACATGGTGCAATACTCTCCGTCGGTATGCCGTCCGGCATGGAAGTAAGAGAATGCACGTTCCGGATCGAGCGATAGGTCGAACTGGTCTTTCCACCGGAATTCGTACCGGGCTTTGCTCAGTGCGTTGTCGCGTACCTGTGCCCCCGGGTGTCCTTTGGCCAGATCGGCCGCATGGGCGGCTATTTTATAAGTGATTACTCCCACGCGTACATCTTCTTTATCGGGCAGGGCGAGGTGCTCTTTAGGGGTCACATAGCATAGCATGGCTGTTCCCAGCCATCCTATTTGTGCCGCTCCGATAGCCGAAGTGATGTGGTCGTATCCCGGAGCGATGTCCGTCACCAGCGGGCCGAGCGTATAGAACGGGGCATTGTGGCATTTTTCAATCTGGCGTTCCATGTTTTCGCGTATCTTGTGCATCGGCACATGTCCCGGTCCTTCGATAAATGCCTGTACGTTTTTCTCCCAGGCGCGCACCACCAGTTCGCCCATTGTGTCGAGCTCGGCAAATTGCGCTTCATCATTGGCGTCGTGGGTCGATCCGGGCCGTAGGCCGTCGCCGAGCGACACTGCGACATCGTATTGTGCCAGGATGTCGCAGATGTCATCGAAGTGTTCGTAAAGGAAGCTTTCCCGGTCGTGCACCAGACACCATTTGCTCATGATACTTCCGCCGCGGGATACGATGCCGCAGAGGCGTTTTTCCGCCAGGTGCACATTATGCCGGCGGATGCCCGCATGGATGGTGAAGTAGTCCACTCCCTGCTCACACTGCTCGATCAGCGTGTCGCGATACAGTTCCCAGGTCAGGTCCTCTACCTTTCCGTTTACCTTTTCCAGAGCCTGGTAGATAGGTACGGTCCCCACCGGAACGGGACAGTTGCGGATGATCCATTCCCGCGTTTCGTGTATGTTCTCTCCGGTCGAAAGATCCATCAATGTGTCTCCTCCCCATTTACAGCTCCACATTGCTTTCTCCACCTCTTCGTCTATGCTCGAGGTAGTGGCGGAGTTGCCGATGTTGGTATTGATTTTCACCAGGAAGTTGCGGCCTATAATCATAGGTTCGGCTTCGGGATGGTTGATGTTGGCAGGCAGCACCGCCCGTCCTTCGGCTATTTCCTGACGTACGAATTCGGGTGTGATATGGGTCTCGATGCCCAGTTCTTCGCAGTTCATATTCTCACGGATAGCCACATATTCCATTTCGGGAGTGACAATGCCCTGTTTGGCATACGCCATCTGGGTGATATGCCGGCCGGCCTTGGCCCGGTAGGGCAGTGCGATATGTTCAAAACGGAGGTGGTCGAGGCTCCCGTCATCCCGCCGCATGCGTCCGTATTCCGAACTGATCTCGGGCAATTGTTCCACGTCTCCTCTGTTCAGTATCCATTCTTCACGCAGGCGCGGGAGGCCTTTTTTCAGGTCGATTTCTATGTCGGGGTCACTGAAAGGACCGCTGGTATCGTAGATGTACACATGCGGATTGGGAGTGATCACCTTCTTTTCTCCTTCGAAAGTTGTGCTGGGCACTTGCTCTACTTTTCGCATACCTACACGGATTTCGGGGAATAGCTTGCCGGACAGATATACCTTCTCAGAGCGGGGAAATTTTATTCTTTGTTCCATACATTCGTTATTAGGATCTCTCAGCCCCGTATTCTTTTCCCGAAGAGTGATCGACGGGAGAGGGGCCGGAGGCGAGGTTATTGTTTTATTCGTTTAAAAATGCCGTCAGTGGTGAACTTGCTTCCGCCACGAACCCTATGGCCTGCATACCCAGTCCGGCCTCGTATGCCGTCCGTCCGGCTTCTACTGCCTGCTTGAAGGCTTTTGCCATTTCTATCGGGTTGCCGGCTACGGCGATAGCTGTGTTTACCAGGCATGCCGATGCACCCATTTCCATAGCCTCCGCCGCATGGCTCGGTGCTCCGATTCCGGCGTCCACCACTACCGGGATTCCTGCCTGTTCGATAATGATTTGCAGAAACTCCTTGGTTTGCAGTCCTTTATTGGTTCCGATAGGTGCTCCCAGCGGCATTACCGTGGCGGCTCCCGCTTCTTCCAGTTGTTTGCAGAGCACCGGATCTGCCTGGCAATAGGGGAGCACGACGAATCCGAGTTTCACCAGTTCTTCAGTCGCTTTCAGGGTCTCCACCGAGTCGGGCAGCAGATAGCGCGGGTCGGGATGAATCTCCAGTTTCAGCCAGTTGGTTCCGAAAGCCTCGCGTGCCATTTGTGCGGCAAACACCGCTTCCTCCGCGTTGCGTACGCCCGATGTGTTGGGAAGCAACTGAATGTGCGGATGTACAATATGTTTCAGCATGTCGTCTTCTGTGCTCTCCATGTCGACACGTTTCATGGCCACTGTCACCATTTCGGTGCCCGATGCCAGTATCGACTGTTCCATCCATTCGTTTGAGCTGAATTTACCTGTTCCCAGGAAGAGGCGGGAGTTGAATTCACGTCCCGCAATGATTAACTTTTCCATTTCTGATCTTGTTTTGAGTTCATTTCACCACAGGGTAACACGGAGTCTCACAGAGTTTTAAATTTCTTGTTTATAGAGTATTAAGAGAAAACCATCTCTGTGGAACTCTGTGTTACTCTGTGGTGAGTTTGATTCATTTCCTTATATGTTTAGAATTCTTTTTGTTTCTTCTACCGGGTCCGGTGCTTGCAGGATTGCTCCGGAGAGGGCGATGCCGTTCACCCCCGTTTCCATAATGGCCGGAATGTCTTCCGCCACGATCCCTCCGATGGCTACTACCGGTATCCGGATACCGGCCTCGTTCATCTGTGCCAGTATGGAGGTGTAGCCTTCGAGTCCCAGTACCGGGCTCAGATTTTTCTTAGTGGTGGTAAACCGGAAAGGGCCTATGCCCAGATAGTCGGCTCCGGCGGCATGATGCAGCTTTACGTCTTCAAAGGTGTTGGCCGTTCCGCCAATGATGAATGCTTCGCCCAGCATCTGCCGGGCTTCGCCGATGGGCATGTCTTTTTTGCCCAGGTGCACCCCGTCCACTTCCAGCTTTTTGGCCAGCTCTACGTGGTCGTCGAGAATCAGGATCGCTTCTTTAGCTTTACAGAGAGGTTTCAGTTGCAGTGCCACTGCCTCCACCTCTTCCGGCGATGCCTCTTTCATGCGCAGTTGGATCCATTTACAGCCCCCTTCGAGAGCCATGCGCGCCGATTCCAGATAGGAGTAATTCTCTGTTTGATGGGTGATAAATTGTAGACTTAACATAGGCTATCCTCCGCAGGCTGCTTTAATCACAATCAGGTTATCATTCTCTTGCAGCCCGAATCCGTCCCATTGCGGACGCGGTATCATTCGGTTGTTGACGGCGATGGCTACACCGTTTTCGGGAAGTTGCAGTTGGGTGGCAAGCTGGGCCAGTGTGCTTGCGGTTGTTTCCACTTCTTTGTTGTTCACTTGTACTTTCATATTCGTATAGGTGTGTTTGGGGATAAATGAAAGTAAATACAAAGAGGGGTGCGTGCGGGAAAAAGAAAAAACGGAAGAAATACACAATCCCTTCGGCAGTACTAACTGCATCAGGTTCTTAGGGTATAATCTCAGCCACCGGGTGGCACCCCTTTGTCTTTACGGAGGCAAAGTAAGTGAAAAAGAAAATAAGAAGAAAGTAAATCGGGGATTATTTCATCGCGGAGTCATGCGGAATTTGTTTTCGCCCTTTCTCAAAACTCACCATAAAAAACACAGAGTAACACAGAGGCGATTTTAAGTTGTTGATTATTAACAAAAAAAAAGCTCTGTGATACTCTGTGTTACTCCGTGGTGAAAAGAGTTAGGTTACAGCCGTTTTTCTACGACATCCCAGTCGATGATCTCCCACAGTTTGTTTACGTGGTCGGCACGACGGTTCTGATAGTCGAGGTAGTAAGCATGTTCCCATACGTCAAATCCCAGTAACGGTTTCAGTCCCGCGCGTACCGGATTGCTTCCGTTGGGCTCTTTGGTGATGTGCAGCTTTCCGTCTTTGTCAACGGACAGCCAGGCCCATCCCGAACCGAACAATCCTACAGAAGCTGCGTTGAACTCTTTCTTGAAGTTTTCAAAGCTGCCGAAGTCGCGTTTGATGGCTTCTCCCAACTTGCCTGCCGGTTCGTTCTTTGCCGGTTTCGGCGCAAATTGCAGGAAGTACAGAGTATGGTTCAGCACTTGTCCGGCATTATTGAAGATAGCTCCGTCGGGAGCCGAGGCTACGATGGCTTCTACTGTTTTTCCTTCATATTCGGTGCCCGGAACCAGGCTATTGAGATTGTTTACATATGTTTGAAGATGTTTACCATAATGGTAATCGATGGTTTGCTGACTGATTACAGGTTCCAGCGCATTGTTTGCGTACGGAAGTTTAGGCATTTCGTAAGTCATGGTCGTAAATATTAAAGACATTAATAATGTATTCATAAATTCAAATCTTTTATTTCATTTCTCTGAATATATAACAGGATATAGGGCCCAAATGTTCGGAGTTGTCCAAACTTTCCTCTATCTTTGCCCGTGAATAGAGATTTAACAGATAAATTTTATGCCCGACTATATCGAAGAACTTAATGAAAGCCAGCGTGCGGCGGTGCTCTATGGTGATGGCCCTTCGCTGGTCATCGCCGGTGCCGGTTCCGGAAAGACGCGTGTGCTCACTTATAAGATAGCCTATCTGCTCGAGAACGGTTACAATCCCTGGAATATCCTGGCACTGACTTTCACTAACAAAGCTGCCCGTGAAATGAAGGAGCGTATTGCCCGGCAGGTGGGCGAGCAGCGTGCACGATTCCTTTGGATGGGTACGTTCCATTCGGTTTTTTCCCGTATTCTTCGTGCCGAGGCGTCCCATATCGGCTTTACGTCGCAGTTCACCATCTACGATTCGGCGGACAGCAAGAGCCTGATTCGTTCCATCATCAAAGAGATGGGGCTTGACGAGAAGACCTATAAGCCTGGCAGTGTGCAGGCACGCATCTCCAATGCGAAGAACCACCTGGTGTCTCCTTCGGGATACGCAGCCAACAAGGAGGCGTACGAGGGCGATCTTGCCGCAAAGATGCCTGCCATACGGGATATCTACAGCCGCTACTGGGAGCGTTGCCGGCAGGCCGGAGCAATGGATTTCGATGATCTGCTGGTCTATACCTATATCCTTTTCCGCGACTTTCCCGACGTGCTGGCACGCTATCGCGAGCAGTTCCGCTATGTGCTTGTCGACGAGTATCAGGACACCAACTATGCACAGCACAGCATCGTGCTGCAACTGACAAAGGAGAATCAGCGTGTATGCGTGGTGGGCGACGACGCGCAGAGCATCTACTCCTTCAGGGGAGCGGACATTGACAATATTTTGTATTTCACCAAGATATATCCCGATACCAAAGTCTTCAAGCTGGAGCAGAACTACCGTTCCACCCAGACCATTGTCCGTGCGGCCAACAGCCTGATCGAAAAGAACGAGCGGCAGATCCCCAAAGAGGTGTTCTCCGAGAAGGAACGGGGTGAGGCCATCGGGGTCTTTCAGGCTTACAGTGATGTGGAAGAAGGCGACATTGTGACCAATAAAATAGCGCAACTGCGTCGCGAGCACGATTATGAATACTCCGACTTCGCCATCCTTTATCGTACCAATGCCCAGAGCCGTGTCTTCGAAGAGGCTTTGCGCAAACGGGGCATGCCTTATAAGATTTACGGCGGCCTCTCTTTCTATCAGCGCAAGGAGATCAAAGATATCATAGCCTACTTCCGCCTGGTGGTCAACCCCAATGACGAAGAGGCGTTCAAGCGGATTATCAATTATCCGGCACGCGGCATCGGCGATACCACGGTGGGCAAGATTATTACTGCCGCCACCGATAACAATGTCAGCCTCTGGACCGCACTCTGCGAACCCATTACGTACGGGCTTTCCATCAATAAAGGCACACATACCAAATTGCAGGATTTTCGTGCGCTGATCGAGCAGTTTATGGCAGATGTGACCGTAAAGAATGCTTATGAAATAGGTACGGAAATCATCCGTCAGTCCGGCATCATCAATGAAGTCTGCCAGGACAATTCGCCCGAAAATCTCAGCCGGAAAGAAAACATCGAGGAACTGGTGAACGGTATGAATGATTTTTGTGCCATGCGTCAGGAAGAGGGGAACACGAACGTTTCTCTGATCGACTTTCTCTCCGAAGTATCCCTGCTCACCGATCAGGATTCCGACAAGGAGGGAGACGGCGAGAAGGTGACTCTGATGACGGTACATTCCGCCAAAGGACTGGAGTTCCGCAACGTATTCGTGGTGGGGATGGAAGAGAATCTTTTCCCCAGCGGGATGGCGGGCGATTCACCCCGTGCGATGGAAGAGGAGCGACGCTTGTTCTATGTAGCCATCACCCGTGCCGAAGAGCACTGTTTCCTCTCGTTTGCCAAAACCCGTTTCCGTTACGGTAAGATGGAGTTCGGCAGCCCCAGCCGTTTCTTGCGGGACATCGACACCCGTTTCCTGCAACTTCCGCAGGAGGCCGCTTTAGGCCGGAGCATCGACGAAGGGGCCGGCCGCTTCCGCCGCGAGATGGAAGAGGGGTATTCGCGCCGTTCGTCTTCCGAACGCTTCTCTGCCCGTCCGTCGGCCGACCGTCCGGAACGCGAACGGCCGAAGGCGCAGATCATCGCGCCGACGGTCCCCCGTAATTTGAAAAAGGTAAGTGGGACTACGCTCTCCCCATCGTCGGCTTCCGGAGCCGGCGTCGCCGGCGTACAGCCCGGACAGACCATCGAGCACGAACGCTTCGGCCTGGGTGAGGTGATCCGCGTAGAAGGTACGGGCGACAATGCCAAAGCTACCATTCATTTCCGTAATGCAGGCGATAAACAGCTGTTGCTGCGTTTCGCCAGATTTAAAGTAATAGAATAATTTATTCTCACCACAGAGTAACACAGAGCCGCACAGAGAAATTTTTCTCTCCTTAAGATCCCACTGATAAAAACTTAAAACTCCGTGAGACTCTGTGTTACTCTGTGGTGAACCTTGTAGTTGACTATGATAGATTTTACCCAATTCCCCTCTCCGTGTTATATCATGGAAGAGGAGCTGCTGAGAAAGAACCTCAGCCTGATAAAGAGTGTAGCCGATGATGCCGGAGTTGAAATCATCCTTGCTTTCAAGTCTTTTGCCATGTGGCGTTCATTTCCCATTTTCAGGGAGTACATCGGACACTCCACGGCCAGCTCCGTCTACGAAGCCCGTTTGGCGCTCGAAGAGTTCGGCAGTAAGGCGCATACTTATTCCCCGGCCTATACCGAGGCGGACTTCCCGGAGATCATGCGTTGCAGCAGCCACATCACGTTCAATTCCCTGTCTCAATTCAGCCGCTTCTATCCGCTGACCGTGGCCGAAGGCAGCGGCATCTCTTGCGGCATCCGTGTTAATCCCGAGTATTCGGAGGTAGAGACCGAACTCTATAACCCGTGCGCTCCCGGCACCCGTTTCGGGATCACTGCCGATCTGTTGCCCGCCCGTTTGCCGCAGGGGATCGAAGGTTTCCATTGTCATTGCCATTGCGAGTCATCTTCGTTTGAGCTCGAGCGCACTTTGCAACATCTTGAAGAGAAGTTCTCGCCGTGGTTTTCTCAAATCAAGTGGCTCAACCTGGGCGGCGGCCACCTGATGACCCGCAAGGATTATGATACCCGGCATCTGACCGGCTTGTTGCAAGGATTGAAAAAGCGCTATCCGCATTTGCGTATCATCCTCGAGCCCGGTTCGGCTTTCACCTGGCAAACCGGAGTCCTCACCTCCGAGGTGGTGGATATTGTCGAAAGCCGCGGCATCCGTACGGCCATTCTCAACGTCAGCTTCACCTGCCACATGCCCGACTGTCTTGAAATGCCTTATCAGCCCGCCGTTCGCGGAGCGGTGATGGGAGAGGAGGGACCGTTTGTCTATCGTCTCGGGGGCAATTCCTGCCTGAGCGGAGATTATATGGGGTCCTGGAGTTTCGACCATGAACTGCAGGCAGGCGAACGAATTGTCTTTGAAGATATGATACATTATACAATGGTAAAAACGAATATGTTTAATGGAATTCACCATCCTGCCATTGCTCTGTGGACAGCGGATGGCAAAGCCGAAATCTTCAGGCAGTTTTCCTACGAAGATTATCGCGATAGAATGAGTTGATAATCAAAACATTTGTCGTTTGCCAAAAACACAATGCACATTTTCTTGAGAAAAAAGTGTTCCGAATGCTTGCAGATATCAAGAAAATGCCTACCTTTGCAACCGCAATCGAGAAACAACGGTTGCAAATGCGGAAATAGCTCAGTTGGTAGAGCATAACCTTGCCAAGGTTAGGGTCGCGAGTTCGAGTCTCGTTTTCCGCTCTCTTTGAAATGTTGGAAACCTTTTGCCCAGGTGGCGGAATTGGTAGACGCGCACGTTTCAGGTGCGTGTGTCGAGAGGCATGCAGGTTCGAGTCCTGTTCTGGGCACAAAGGTGAGAATAGTTCAAAGCTTTAATCAAGAATCGGAGAGGTGGCGGAATTGGTAGACGCGCTACTTTGAGGGGGTAGTGACATTACTGTCGTGGGAGTTCGAGTCTCCTTCTCTTCACATTCTGTATTAAAGTTGTTTTGCGGAAATAGCTCAGTTGGTAGAGCATAACCTTGCCAAGGTTAGGGTCGCGA